>PJUD01000493.1_pt1 | contig 19531 bp, 12 predicted proteins | sample 1512341 | NCBI WGS metagenome assembly PJUD01 (sample SAMN08177675, study PRJNA422409) | Feces metagenome, whole genome shotgun sequencing project. | isolation source: Chicken feces (3) enriched on wood chips: beechwood xylan treatment | host: Gallus gallus | place: USA: Madison | collected 2015-01-15 | reverse complement strand
GGTCATGAGTCTAGATGACCGGTCAAAATTCTTCTGGCCGAGAAAGAACGTGAAATAAAGAGCATAACTGCGACATGAGTCGGTTTGATACGGAAGACTCCGGAATTAGGGGGTCGCACCGAAAATGCGGCGTTAGAAAGGTTTGGTTACTAGGTTTGTACGACAAATCGTACAATATGACCTCAGAAAAACGAAGAGGGATGAGTTTTGTACGGAATTTCATCTAAAGTTGGCGTGTAACGAAATGGCTTAATCACAGGAGAGATCAGATCACCTTTCGCACGCGATACTTGTCCGTAGGCCGCCGTAAGGCGTGTTTCTAGTCACGGGGAGCTTGTAGAGTTTTTGTCTAGGTCGGGGTGATAGACTGAAAATAATCTGCGGAATAATGCCGTTCTTTGTCGTTTTTACGACTAAAAGAAGGCGGAAAAAGCGAAGGAGAGGATGAAATGAGGATGGCACGAAAACGAAATTTATCACGAAAACCAATCTTGTACAAGTCGGTGTTGTCCTTCTGTTTGGCGATTTTGCTGGCCTTACAGACTGTGACTTTTACCGCTTCCGCGAATCAACTGGAAGAGCCCGAAATTACAGCTCCCGAGTCGTCGGTAACCGAGGCGGTGTATGGTGACCCGGAGGGGGTCCTTCCAATGATGCTGCGGGCGGGACCGGAGGATAAAACGACTATATTCATGGGAGCGAATTCAACTTTTCCGCTGGAAGTGAAGCAAAATAACGCTGTTGTTGACCCTGACGGCACAATCCAGGGTAGACAGCCATTCACGCTTAAGTCGGAAGGTCTCAAGGTGCCGGTGAATGGCGACGATCCTAATCCGACCAATGCTGATCCTGACCAATACATTCAGCAGGGCGACTGGATAGAGCTCAAAAGAGAAGTCTACTTCCAGGAAGTGGTCCTCCCGATAGCTACTAAAACCCTGAATGCACAAACAGAAATGGGCTCGAAAAAGCTTGGCACCGCCTATTTCACTGCGGGGAGCATTAGGATTGTTTTTGACGGAGATGCAAGTTTCTTCAACGGTGTCGGAAGAGCTGTTTCGTTCGGTTTTGAAACTACCGCCAATTCGGACTTGACTGGTTTGGACTATGGAGAAGCGAAGCCGATCCAAATTTTCGGGGGAGCTTACCAGCTCAAAAATCCGGATGTTACAGCGGCATACAGCATCAACTTGACCTCGCCTGGAATGGTCAAGTGGGATCAATATAGTTATCGCGGAATTCAACTCGCGCAATTTGTTGAAGGAGCAATAACTTGGCAGTCAACGGCGTCTTCTTTCGATCAGTTTGATAGCACGATCAAACTGTCGCTGGATGGGAAGACATTTTACACTGACCCTGCATCCTATAATGCTGGCTCTGGTAATGTTCGCGGCATCTACGTGCCTGGTTCATTCAAAGTAAATGAAATTGAGGCAACCCCAAGCATTGGTGGGGACGGATCGCTGACTTATACTTTTCCTCCAGGAACCGGTGTGGATCCCAAGGTCGAATATAAAACATGGATTCCAAAGGAAGGCTATTATGTTGAGTACCGGAATCCGCCAGGCAATCTTGGTCGCAGCTATCGGGACATGCATGGCAAAGTGCAACTGAAACAGGACAACGATAAGTTGGTAGAGGCAGGTCTAGAGATTTCTTTTGCACCAGACTGGATTCAAGCCAGCGCTTCGTATGACCATGCCAATGAAATGATCACATGGAAAGTCGTTGTCAACCAATATAACAAAAAAGGTTTAAAGGACTTTACTATCACAAATGTACTTCCAACTGGGCTAGAGTTTACTTCAGCCACATGGCAGACATGGGTGGATAATGTTCCCTCTCAGGTAACATCAATTACACCCGACGTAAATGGTGTTTACTCTTTCGGCGAAATTAACGGTAAAGTGGAGCTAGTGATTAAAAGTAACGTGACAAGCGGATCTTATTTCAGGATCGATCCACGAGCCAATTGGAATCTGGTTACATCAGGCGGCATACAGGACAACGATGTGACGAGCGGTATAAGACCTGCTGCAGTGACAGACGAGGCGGTTGTCACCATCGGAGCACACACTTTTACAAAAGGTGGCTCTATTTCGACGGAAGATTTTAACCTCGGCAGCGTCACATGGACAGTTACCCTGACACCGCAATATGCTCTACCAGATGCAATAGTATATGATGTACTAGTGCATGGCGGAGATATGAGCGTCTTGGATAACGCTGTGGATGCAACCGGCGAGGTTAGTAAGGAAACGATTGCGAAAATCAAAGAAAATGTAAATGATGCGCAGTTATGGAAGCAGTACCATGCGGGTACTCTTAAGAGCTCGAACGGTTTGACGTTGAAGGCTATTCCTTTAACGGTAAACGGTGAAGTAGTGGCGGATCTGATCAAGGTGACCGGATACACCACCGACAATGCTGCATCCTTCAGTTTCCGTGCACTTGAGACCAACACGGACATCCTCTTTAGGCAGAATAATGAGACAGGGAAAGCACGTTGGAATCGGGCTTTGCTCTTTGACGGGGGAACCGTAAAATCAGCGCAAAACTCTGTCAATCTTCATGTGCGTATGTTGAACAAGGATATGCTCTTTGCGTCGAAGCCGTTGAAGATAGATGGTACGCCTGAGAACGTTGCTCCAAATAACGTTAGCAGCTACATTCGAAACGATAGCAATGAGGCATGGACGATTTCCGCTTACGACCGGACGACCAAGACGGTGACCTTCAGGCTCTCGGTGAATATGCCGGGGTACAACACGGAGGAGATGGCTAAGGCTGGCGGTAATCGGGTCATTAGCAATATCAGACTGGTGGATTCGCTGCCAAAGGACTGGGAATTTGTTCCTTTTCCCGAAGGGGAAGATTTTGAACTGTGGGAAGGCTCTTCGGACAATGGTTCGGGTAAAGAATATGGTACTAGAAACGATGCCCAAAAAATTATTGAGCCAGGCACTAATGCTCATGTAGTCAGCTTTGCTAAAAATGGCAATGTGGGGACGTTTACTTTTTCCAAGCTGGAAAGTCCTTATGTCATTCTGGTCAAGGCCAGACCTTCCAATGCGGCATTGGAGAAATACTTGGAGGAATACACGACAAACGGAACAACAAAGCAAGTTGTGTATAACCAAGCCGCCCTTCATATGACATGGGGCGGAGTGGAAAAGGTCCTCACCGAACAGCGTAAGGTCATTGTACCGGTTCAGGCGCTGGGCAAGTCGGTAACCAAACCATTTCCGGGCGTGCTGGAATGGACGGTGAACTACTATCCGCCATATAACATGGAGCAAGGCGTTTATTTGGAGGACACAATTGGGGCAGGTATGAACCTGCGCAAGGATGAAAGCGGCAAGCCCGTACTGACGGCGCCTAGTATGGCGATCTACCGTGCCCAATTGACTGCTAGCGGTGCTCTGGAAAGAGAAGGCGCAGCTTTGGATCTAAGTGACCCGAACGCTGAAGTTAAAGTGGAAGCTGCACCAGGTGGGGATGGTACGACAGTACTAAAGTTCATAATGATCGATCCGAATCAGCTCTACCAATTTGTGTACCAGACCGAGGTTGACCCTTCCAAGGCCAAAGCCGGGGACAAGATGGGCAACGAGGTCAAACTGATGGGCGATGACAAGCTGAAATCTGTCAGCGCTAAGAGCGAGAGCACGCTGGATAGTACAGACGTAGCAGGTGCGTCCAGCTCCAATGCCCTGCTGTCTTTAAAAAAGGTAGACCCTGACGGAAAGCCGCTTCAAGGCGTAGAATATACGCTGTACAAGAAGGATGGCGGTACGCAAGTCGCCAATGGAACCACAGGTGTAGACGGCAAGCTAAACCTATTGTTCCCGGATCCGGGTTATTACGAACTGAAGGAAACCGCCATTGATCCAGATACCCGACTTCCGATCACCCATGTGTATCAGGTGTATGTAGGAAATACGCCGGGTAAACCGATCTGGGTAGACGGCATCAAAGTAACTCAGGATAATCCGCTCGTTGTCCCTACACCTGCCACAGGCAAGCTGACGATCAGCAACCAGGTAACGGGCAATGGCGGGGACAAGGACAATGAGTTTGAGTACACGATCATCTTTGACGGAGTGGGCAAGGAAGGCAGCTATAAATGCACGTTGCCTGACGGCAAGGCCGGATTAATCAAGTCAGGTGATACCTTCAAGCTCAAAGACGGCCAAACACTGGTAATTCCGAAATTGATTGAAGGTCTGACCTACAAGGTCACTCAGAATGGATATACCGTCGATAACTATATCACTACGCCGAACACTTACTTATACGAAGGAACCATTGATAAGAATGGAGATCACAAAGCGGACTTCGTCAATGATCGGACCGTCAACAAGTTGACTATCAACAATACGGTCATGGGCAACGGCGGCGACATGGCGAAGGAGTTCGAGTATACCGTAACTTTTGCAGGTACAGGCAAGGACGGAAGCTACTCGTATGCGAAGAATGGCAGCACGGGTGCGGACAAGATCCAATCCGGTTACACTTTCAAGCTCAAGGACGGAGAGACACTGGAAATTTTGGGTCTGCCTAAGGACTTGAAATACACCGTGACTCAGAAGAACTATGGAAGTGAGGAATATGTGACCACCCCTGCTTTGTCGTCTGAGGGAGTTATGAAAGGCACGGATGAGCAAGCTCCGTTCACGAACACGCGAGTGGTAAGCGGAAGTCTGATTGTCAGCAACAAGGTGAATGGCAAGGGCGACGACTTGACGAAGCTGTTCGAGTACACCGTTATCTTCACAGGCGAGGGAGCGAATGGATCCTACGACTATGAGAAGTCGGACGAAACCAAGGGCACGATCAAGAGCGGAGATACTTTCCGGCTGGCGGACGGTCAGACGTTCCTTGTGCAAAACTTGCCGAAGGGTCTTAATTACACGGTGACCCAGGTTGATTATAAGAACGAAGGCTATGTGACCGATCCTGAAAGCTTTGTTCACACAGGCACCATTCCTGAGAAAGAAGCAGCCGAGGCGCTTTTTGAGAATACTCGTCCTTATCTGGAAGGCGTGCTGCGTAATAACAACACAGGCGAAATCATTCCGAATGCGGAAATCATCGTGACGAATTTGAAGACAGGTAAAGAGGAGACGATCTATACGAATGGGGATGGAGAATATTCCGTCCCAGCCCAGGCGAATACCGATTACACGATTACGTATAAAAAGGAGTTTGAGGTAGGCGGGAAGAAGGTTCAGGTGCCATTCACACAAAAGGCGAATGTGGATCCTGCTGTGAAAGACGAGACCGTTCCGGCGGACATTACGGCTGTAGGGATCGTTCTGTTCAAGCAGTTGGATGGAGCCACGGCGTTATTCGAAAAAACATTTACCGACAAAATGTATATCTACTTGAAGGACAAGGACGGTAATTATGTCGGCGGGAACAGCAATCCCACGGCGTTCCCAATGGGGCCGGACGGCACCTTCTCCATCGAGGGGCTGAGCGATCAGACGTACACGATGCAAGTTCGCTATAAAGCGGACAACGGCGAAGAGGTGCTCTTCAAGGTCGCACAGTTGAATGTGAAGAAAGACGGAGAATTGAATATTTCCGAGGAATTGGTAGACCCTTACGGTACTGTGTATGACGAGACGACCGGAAATGCAGTCACCGGCAAGAGGATTGAAGGAGCCACCGTGACACTCTACTATGCGGATACGCCGCGAAATAGAGCTAACGGCCGCAATCCGGGCGATAAAGTAAAGCTGCCACCGGTTCCAAATTTTCCGCCGCGCGACAACGAGAGCCCGGATCAGGAAAGCGACGCTAACGGCTTCTATGCATTCATGGTGTTTCCTGAAGCGGATTACTATCTTGTTGTAACGAAGGACGGGTACGAGAAGCACACGAGCAAAACGATCGGCGTTGATTTCGATATCGTCAGATACGATGTGCCCATGAAGCCGATTAGCGGCAATACAGGCGGAAACACTGGCAACAACCCCGGAACCGACGGCGGCAACCCGCCTGGCGGCGACAACAATGGAACCGACAATGGCAACCCGCCTGGCGGCGACAACAATGGAACCGACAATGGCAATCCGCCTGATGGCAGCGACAACGGAACCGACAATGGCAATCCGCCTGGCGGCGACAACAATGGAACCGACAACGGCAATCCGCCTGGCGGCAACAACGGAACCGACAACGGTAACCCGCCTGACGGCAACAACGGATCCGGCAAGGGAATTGATGCCAGGCCGCCTGAAGATGACGAGCTGGACAACGTTCCGAAAACAGGAGACAGCGGCGCATCTTCGACCTTCTACATGGCGCTGGCGCTGATTGCTTTGATCGGACTCCTAATCGCAATACCATTCAGAAAGAAAAAGATCAACTAATGCGGGGCGGCGATAAGAGATGACAAAAACAAAAAAAGTTCTTATCGCCTTTTCCGTTCTTTTGCTGGTCTTTGCAGTGGCAGGCCTCGCGAGGAATCTCATACGGGATTATCAGGCACAGAAACAGATCGACGAGCTGACGCGGCAGTTGGAGCAAACGAGATCGGATACGGGTGGGGAGGTTCAAATACCCCCGCTTTCTATCAAGCAGGCAAGCAAGCCGGTCATACTTCCGGAGTATCGGGAGCTCTACGAGCGAAACTCGGACATGATCGGTTGGCTAACCATTGATAACACCCGGATCGACTATCCGGTCATGCAAAACCCGCAGGACGCTGAGTACTATCTGGATCATGACTTCGATAAGAAGGAAAACCAAAACGGGCTGCCCTTTCTGGACGCCCAGAACCGGATAGAAGAATCGGACATTCTACTGCTTCACGGTCATAACATGAAAAGTGGCCTAATGTTTGCGGATTTACTGAATTACAAAAAAGAAAGCTACTATAAGGAGCATTCTACGATCCAGTTCAACACCCTTTACGAGAAGGCGGAATACGAGATTGTGGCCGTTATTCTCTCAGAGGTTTATCGCAAATCGGACGATGTCTTCAAGTACTATCAGGTTGAGAAGGTAGGAACCCCCGATGAGTTCGCTTCCTATGTTGAAAACATAAAAAAACTCGCGCTTTATGATACGGGTGTGACCGCCCAGTACGGCGATCGACTTATTGTACTGTCTACCTGCGAATACTCATCCGAAAACGGTCGGTTAGCAGTGGTCGCCCGTATGCGTTAAATCGGATCGCAAGACGGCTGAAAACAACCGAACTGATCGACAAGTAACCCCCTCGAACCAGGGCTCCCAACAACCATTGACGACGATCTCAGTCGTCGATGGTTGTTTTTTTATCGCTAGCTCCTCCCTGTACCTTCAACTTCGTATATATCCGTTACAAATTATAGATTTCTCTTATTTAGACGAGCCGGCCCGCTGGCTAAAATGAACTTATTCGATGGAGGGAAATGGACCGAAGAAAGGAAGTGCGTGCGCTATGGCAGTAAAATCGGAGTCGGCCCCTAAGGCCGGCGGAGGCCGCAAGCTGAACAAGCATGCGGAATCCGTGTGGGGATACGCGTTTATCTCACCGTGGTTGATCGGATTTTTGGCGTTGGCCCTGTGGCCGATGCTTCAATCGCTGTACTACTCCTTAAACCACTATAATTTGCTGGAATCGCCCAAATGGGCGGGGATGGCGAACTATCGCGAAATTTTTATGGAAGATCAAACGTTCGTGCAAGCTATTAAGGTTACTTTTACCTATGTGGTGCTGTCCGTTCCGCTTAAGCTGATCTTCGCTCTGCTGGTGGCCATGCTCCTTTACAAGGCGATCCGCGGCATGACGCTGTTTCGCGCGATTTTCTACTTGCCGTCTCTGGTCGGGGGCAGCGTGGCGATCGCGGCGATCTGGCGGAATTTGTTCGGTATCGACGGCATCGTGAACAAGGCGCTCTCGCTGATCGGTATTCCCGCGACGGACTGGATCAATTTGCCGACCACCTCACTGTATACGCTCGTCATGCTGGCGGTGTGGCAGTTCGGTTCTTCAATGGTCATTTTCCTGGCGGGATTAAAGCAAATTCCGAAGGATCTGTACGAATCCGCCTCGGTGGACGGGGCGTCGAGGATACGAACCTTCTTTAGAATTACGCTGCCGATGCTGACTCCGATTATTTTGTTCAACCTTGTCATGCAGACGATCGGAAGCTTCCAGATGTTCACCCAAGCGTTCGTCGTCACGCAGGGCGGGCCGATCAACTCGACCCTGGTATACGCGCTCTACTTGTACCAAAAAGCTTTCGCCTATTTCGATATGGGCTACGCGAGCGCGTTGGCGTGGGTGCTGCTCATTCTGATCGCCCTGTCGACATGGATCATCTTTGGAAGCTCCCGGCGTTGGGTACATTATGAAAATTAATCCGAAAGGAGAGAACCTCCGATGACTTTGATCGCCAACAAGTACAAGCTCTTGTCCCGTTACGCGGTGCTGATCGCAGGCAGCTTCCTGATGATCTATCCGATCCTGTGGCTGGTCGGCAGCTCGCTCAAGACGAACGAGGAAATTCCGCTAGCGAACTTGATTCCGTCTACGCTGCGCTGGGCTAACTTTGCCGAGGGGTGGACGGCGATTTCCGGCTTCTCGTTCGGCCACTTTTTCTACAATTCGTTTTTTGTCGCGGGCCTGTCGGTCGTCGGAACGGTACTCTCGAGCGCAGTCGTCGCGTTCGGCTTTGCCCGTCTCCACTTTCCGTTAAAAAGCTTATGGTTCGGCATCCTCATGCTGACGCTAATGCTCCCGACGCAAGTGACGCTGGTGCCGCAATACGTTCTGTTCAAAAATCTGGATTGGGTCGGGACGACGCTGCCTCTGATCGTTCCGCACTTTCTGGCGGTCAGCCCGTTCTTCGTCTTCCTGGTCGTCCAATTCATTCGCGGCATCCCGAAGGATCTCGACGAATCGGCCAAGATCGACGGCTGCTCGATGCTCGGGATCGCGTTTCGAATCGTGCTGCCGCTGTGCATGCCTGCGCTCATCACGACGGCGCTGTTCAGCTTCATCTGGACATGGGACGATTTTCTCGGGCAAATGATTTATTTGACGGACACGGCCAAATATACGGTTCCACTGGCACTCCGGCTGTTTCTCGACAATTCCTCGGCCGTGACATGGGGGCCGATGTACGCCATGTCGGTACTGTCCGTCATTCCGAGCTTCGTTCTGTTCCTGGTGTCCCAGAAGTATTTCGTGGAAGGGATCGCGACGACGGGGATCAAAGGCTAATTCGCTTGTACAACCGGATATCGCGGCTTATGCTAAGGTTAATAACAACCTGGGCAGGTGAACCTCATGAGAAATCCTTTTAAAACCTTCTCTTTTTCCGTCACCTTTTTCACCTCGTTTCTGTTCATATCCTCCGTGCTCATCGCGCTGCTTGGCAGTACGGGCTACTATATTACAAACCAAGAGGTCGTTGACAAGACGATCTCTTCTCGTCGTTTGCTCCTGAACGAGATCAATAAGCAGATCGAGCTGCAGCTACAGACGGTGGAAAACGATTCGCTGGTCATCTCCAGCAACCCGGTCGTCATTCAATATTTGCAGAAGAGCGAATCTTCTTTTGAACGGATCGAGCAGAACGCCGAGGTCATTGATCTGCTCAGCCGACATAGCTATGTGAACGAAGCGGTTCACTCCGTGCAGCTCTATGCCGTCAATACGACGGTCAGCACGCACATCGGCGCCAACGGCGTGTTCGCTTACGATATTTTGAAGAACAGCCCCTCCTACGAAACGATTCGCAACGCCGATTCGGCGTGGTTCGGAGCCCGGCCCCTGGAGGTCGCAGGCTACCTGGTCGGGAAGGAAGGCGTCGTCAGTTTCATGCGCAAGGTGCTCTCGTCCAAGGGGGAGGAGATCGGCATTCTCTCCTTTAACCTGAAGCTGTCTTACTTCCGGCAGCTGATGTCGGGGGATGCGGCGGACGGAGCCAGATATGTACTGGATACGAGCTTGCGGCTGATGGTGGACTCCGATCCCGAAGCGGAGCATGCCGTTCCGTATGACGAATTGGCCGACCGACTGCCTGGGATTATGGACGGGGCAGCGGAAGGAGCGAACTATGCCGTCGCCGAGCTTGGCGCCAAGCGGCTGCTCATCTGGAGCAAGCAGCAGCGTACCGGCTGGACCACGATGGACGTCATTCCATGGAACGAGATTACGCAGGGCAGTCGGAAAATTCAGCAGACGATCGGTCTCGCCGTCGCCCTATGCGTCGTTCTGGCCATTACGATGGCCTTCTTCCTCTCCAGACAGTTCGTTCGGCCGATCCGCCGTCTCATTCAGGCGATGAACAGGATGAAGCAGGGGCATCTCGACTTGAGGGTCGAGAACGATTACGAGAATGAGTTCGGCTACTTAAACAAAAACTTCAATCAAATGACCCAGAACCTGGCGCAATTGCTCGAGGAGGTCAATGAACAGAATCGGCGGAAAAGGGAAGCGGAGATGCGGGTGCTTCAAGAGCAGATCAACCCGCATTTTCTCTACAATACGCTGGACACGATGAACTGGCATGCGATCGAATCCGGCGCAGACGAGATCAGCCGGATGCTGTCGCTTCTCGGAAGAATGCTGAGGATCGGCCTGTCCAGCGGAGCCTCGTTCATTACGGTCGCCAAGGAGCTGGAGCATCTGCACTGCTACGCCGAGCTTCAGAAGATCCGTTACCGCAATCACGTCGGCTTCGAGTTCGATCTTCCGGAATCGCTGAACGATTATTACATGCCGAAGCTTACGCTCCAACCGTTCGTCGAGAACGCGCTCATTCACGGCTTCCATTCCGGAAGGCGGGGAACGATTCGCGTGACCGGCAGGGCGGAGGAAGGGAAGCTCATTTTTACGGTGGAGGACGACGGTCACGGAATGGACCCCACCGCACTGCCGGCGGCTCGGGAGCATACCGGCTTTAGGAACGTAAGGGAGCGAATCGAGCTCTATTTCGGATTCGAATATGGAATCGAAGTGGATAGCCGGCCGGGGGCGGGTACGAAGGTTGTCGTGAGCCTGCCGATGCTCGATCGGGAGCCGATTAATGTCGAGGGGAAATCTCGGGAAGGAGATGGGGGAGCGTGAAAATTCGAGCAGTCATTGTCGACGACGATATGACAACGCTATACGGGTTGCAGAGATCGGTTCCATGGGGAGAATTCGGTATCGAGCTAGTTGGCGTTGCGATGAACGGACAGGAAGGCTTGGATCTGATCGAGCTCCATCGTCCCGATCTGATTTTGACCGATGTTTACATGCCGGTGATGAACGGCATTCAGATGCTGGAGGCGATGCGGGCGAGGAAACATACGGCCGTGGCGGTCATTCTGAGCGGCTACGAGGATTTCAAGGTGGCCCAGGCCGCGCTTAAGCTTCAGGTGTTCAATTATATGTCCAAGCCCGCGACATTGGGCGAGATTGGCGAAGTGCTGCGGGGGGCGGTGGAGCAAATCCGGAGCAAGCGCAGTAGCGAGCAAGAGGAGCGGGAACTGCGCGAACTGCTGGACATTCACTTGCCCGAGACGCGGAAGCAGCTGTTCAAGGGGCTGCTGGAGCCGGGCTTTAGCGAGACCGCTTTTTTCACGAAGGTGTCCCGGCGGTTAAAGCTCGATTTCGCCCGCCAATATTTTGCCGTCATCATGCTCGAATATGCCGTCACCCGGGAGCGGGCCGATTACAAGGCGAGCGACCTGCCCAAATTCACGTACGGTGTCAAAAATATCGTCGAAGAGATGAATCGGACGAGACCCGGCGTTCAACTGGCGGACATGCAGTCTCGGGTTATCGTTTTGCTCGTGTCCGTACCTGCGGAGGTCCGCAAGGAGTTCGTCCTGTCTCGCGTGAAACAGACGGCTCGGGAGTATGCCGACAATATCCGAAGCTTCTTGAAGCTCCAGGTGTGGGCAGCGGTCGGCAAGCCTGTGGACTCCGTGCAGCAAATCCCAGTCTCCTACCGGGAGGCCGGCCTCCTTCTGGCGGACAAAGATGCGATGGGGGATGCCTGGCTGCTCAGTGAAGACGAGCTGCAGGGCAGAGGGAACAGGGCAATGCGCCGTCCGCTGGATCATTATCAGAAGATCGTCGAAGCCGTCGTGCAGGGGCAAGTCGAGTGGGTCCCCGAACGTATTCGGGAGTTGACGGAACTGCTGCTGGAGCAGGGGGCCCCCGGGATCGGAACGCTGCGCGACATGGCCATCGATCTGATGGGCATGCTTGCGATCTCCCTCTACGAAAGCGGAGTTCAGATGGAGACGATCCATCCGGGCTTGTATGTGTACAAGGACATCGAGCGGATGACGAGTCTTCGGGATTTCGAAGCATGGCTGACGGAGATAACGGTGCCGGTCGCCGAGGTCATGAGCAGCCGGGGAACGCACAAGCACCGGAAAACGGTCGATTTCATTAAGCGCTACGTGCAGCAGCATTATGCCGAGGACTTGACGCTCGATGTCATTGCCGACAAGGTGTATTTGACCCGCAACTACTTGAGTCAGATTTTCAAGCAGGTCACGGGAGACAATTACAACCAATACTTGACCCAAGTTCGTATGGAAAAGGCGAAGGAGCTTATGGCATCCGGCAAATACAAGCTGTATGAAGTCGCGCTTCTGGTAGGCTACAAGAACAATGCTTACTTCAGCCAGCAGTTCAAACGCTATTGGGGCTGCAATCCGTCCGAGTTCGGCTAGGAGCGGGGGCATTCTCTCATACTTCATATATTTGCGGTACATTTTATAGATTTCTATTATTTTTATCGAAAACGGGATTCCTATAATGAAAGGTAGAGCCAGTCATTCAAACTTAAGGGGTGTTCGCGAATGATGAATAGAAGGACCAAGCTGTCCAAATGGTGTTCCCTTGCTCTGCCGATGGCCCTCATTACAGGATTGATCGCCGGGTGCGGATCGGGAGGCAATAAGGAAGTATCCCCTTCGAGCTCGGCCGTCGCGTCGGCCAGTGCGGGCGGCGCGGGGACGGAAGTCTCAAGCGGAGACAAGGTGGAGCTTCGCTTTTCCTGGTGGGGAAGCCAAGGACGGCACGATCGGACGATAAAAGCGATCGAGAAGTTCGAGGAGCTGCACCCGAATATTAAGGTTAAGTCGGAGTATTCGTCTTGGGACGGCTACTGGGAGAAGCTGTCCACGCAGGTGGCGGCGAACAATGAACCGGACGTTATGCAGATGAGCGTGCTGTATATTAAGGAATACTCCGAGCGCAGCATTCTCGCCGATCTGAATCCGTTTGCCGGCAAGGAACTGGGCGTAGCCGACCTGAACGCCGATATTTTGGCGAATCAAGGCACGGTAGGGGGCAAGTTGGCCGGCATTCCGATGGCGGACAACGCTTCCGTTCTGTTGATCAACAAAGGGATTTTCCAGCAGGCGGGAGTAGAGCTGCCTAAGCTGGACTCGACCTGGGAGGAAATTTTCGAATCCGCGCGGCAGTTGAAGACGAAGCTCGGCGGCAACGCATACGGCGTGTTCGATTCGGCACCCTCGCTGGAAGCGTTCATGTACTACCTGTTCTCGGAAGGCGACAAGCTATATGACGGTAACAAGCTCGGCTACCAGGACGACAACTTGAAGAAGTGGCTGCAAATGTGGGAGGACGCCCGCAAGGAAGGGCTCGCCCCTCCGGCTAACCTGACGGCTTCGTTCCTGCCTCTGAGCAACGCAGACCCGAATAAGGACGCCCTGCTGAAAGGCAGCGTGGCCATCATGGGACCGACCTGGATCGCGACTCTGCCCGCTTACGAGAACATCATGAAGGACAATGTCGATATGATCTCCTATCCTCGCGGCCAGAAGACGGGCAGCGTGCTGCAAACGTCGATGTTCCTGTCGGCCTCGGCGAGATCCAAGCATCCGCAGGAAGCGGCGATGCTAATCGACTTCCTGGTGAATACCGAGGAAGCGGCCGATCTTCTCGAGACGGAGCGCGGCCTTCCGGAGAACAAGAAAGTTCGCGAGTATTTAAGTCCGAAGTTTACGGACCGCGATAAGAAAATGATCGCCATGCTGGAGCACGTCTCGGGCATCGAACCGGCTTGGTACGATCCGGGTCCGAAGGGCGCCGGGGAAGTGACGAAGCTGTTCGAGCAGATCGTGCAGAAGCAGCAGTTCGGCCAAGCGACCATTGACCAGGCGGTTGCGGAATTCCGCAGCCAAGCGGACAAAGTGTTCGAGAAAAACAATTAGGAGCCGCGGGATGAACGCCAAAACGTATGCGATTATCGGTTGTCAGCACGGGCATATTGAAATATTTATTCAGGAGATGCGGGAGCTCGGTTTCGCTTGCGTCGGCCTTTACGAGCGGGATAACCGCAAGCTTGCCGAGGCGATTGCCGGCAAATACGGCATTCCGCTTGTCGAAGACTGCGAACGGCTGCTCGGCGACGAGGTCGGCATCATTGGCTGCGCGTCGATCAACAGCGAGAAGATTGACGTGATCGAGCTGTGTGAGCGCCATGGTAAATCCGTCATGGTGGACAAGCCGGCGGTCGTCGACGAAGCGGGGCTGGAGCGGCTGAAGCAGGTCGTAGAGCGGGGCCGGATTCAAGTCGGCATGCTGCTGACCGAAAGGTTTCGCCCTTCGGTCCATACGGTCAAGAAGCATATCGATGAAGGCAAGCTGGGCGACATTGTCGGAATCGGCACGCGCAAGCCGCATCGGTTAAATGCCTCTTCCCGTCCGGATTGGTTTTTCGTCAAGGAACAGTGCGGAGGGATCCTGATCGATCTGCTCGTTCACGATTTCGACCTGCTGCGGTGGCTCACCGGCAAGGAAATTAAGCGGATAGACGGCGTCGTGGACAAAAATATGCTGCCGCAGCATCCGACCTTCTACAATACGGTCAATTTGCAGGTCGTCATGGAGGATGGAGCGGTCATGCAGTTGTACGCCGACTGGCATACGCCGGAGAAAAGCTGGACTTGGGGAGACGGCCGGATTTTCGTAACGGGAACGAAGGGCTTTGCGGAACTGCGGCTGGAAGGAGATCCGCTGCTGGGGAAGGAAGCGCTGCTGCTGGAAGTGACGGACCAAGCCGAATGGGCCAAGGTCCCGTCGGAAGCGCCTCCCTGGACGATCTCCGAGGATTTCGTCCGCAGGATCGACGGCTATTCCTCGATTCTGACGCACGAGTGCATTCTCAAAGCGAGCGAGGCCGCGATCGTTGCCGACAGCCGGGCTGTCTATACGACGAGCGAGATGAAGGGAGTTTAACGGATGAGCGCAGGAAATCGGGTCCGGTTCGCAATCATTGGCTGCGGCGTCATCGCGGAAGTGCATGCCGAAGGTATCGCCAAGGTCGACGAGGCGGAGCTGGTCGCGGTATGCGATGCCAACCCCGAGAAGGGCCGGGCATTCGCGGACAAATACGGCGCGACTTTCTATGAACGGCTTGAGGATTTGCTCGCCACGCCCGAGGTCGAAGTCGTCAACGTCTGTACGCCGAGCGGGCTGCATGCCGAACAAGCCGTTATGGCTGCGCGAGCGGGCAAGCATGTGATATGCGAGAAGCCGATGGCGATCCGGCTGGAGGACGCGCGCTTGATCATTGAGGAATGCCGCAAGGCGGGAGTGAAGCTGGCGACGGTGTTCCCGCGGCGGATGGCGCCTTCGGCACGATTCCTCAAGTCGTTTCTGGACGGAGGCGGCCTCGGCCGACTTACGCTGTGCGACGCCTTCGTCAAGATCTACCGAAGCCAGCAATATTATGATAGCGCCGGCTGGCGCGGCACTTGGGCGATGGACGGCGGCGGGGCGATGATGAACCAGGGGATTCACACGGTCGATCTGCTCCAATGGCTGGTCGGTCCGGTCGAATCGGTGTATGGCCGGGCGAGCGCGCTTCAGCGCAAGATCGAAGTGGAGGATACGGCATTGGCTCTGCTGCAGTATCGCGGCGGGGCGATGGGCATGCTGAATATGACGACGACCGTCTACCCGGATCAGGGGCAACGGCTTGAGATTCACGGGGAAAAAGGAACAGTCATCTACCGCGAGGACAGCATCGAGCTGTTGGAGGTTCAGGGAGAGAAGGTTGAGCTGCCGACATTCGAGTCGTTTAACGTGCTTCCGGACGGGCATCGCATCCAGATTCGCGATATGGCGTTGGCGGTGCGGGAAGACCGGGACCCCATCGTCACAGGCGAAGAAGGCATTCACTCTCTCGCTATTATTCTAGGTACGTACGAATCTTCGCGACAACGCGCCGAGGTGAAGCTCGGGTAAGAGAAGGAGGAATTTGCCGTGAGCGAGTCCGCTTTGCGTCATAGCGCGACGGTTGACAAGCTGCGAGTGCGGGTGTACGACAATCGGGAAGCGATGGGCACTGCAGCGGCGAAGGCCGTTGCCGAGAAAATCAAGCAATTGCTGGCTTCGAAGACGGAGCTGCGGATGATCTTCGCCGCCGCTCCTTCGCAGAACGAGCTGCTGGCCGGCTTGACGGGCGACCCTTCTATCGATTGGTCGCGGATTACGGCTTTTCATATGGACGAGTATATCGGTCTGCCGAAGGAAGCGCCGCAAGCGTTCGGCCGTTATTTGTCCGAGAGGCTGTTCGACCGGGTCGGGTTCAAGGCCGTTCATCTGATCGACAGCTCCGGCGCGATCGAGAGGGAATGCGAGAGATACGGGGAGCTCCTTCGCGAGGCGCCGATCGACATCGTCTGCCTGGGCATCGGGGAGAACGGGCATTTGGCCTTTAACGATCCTCCGGTCGCGGACTTCGGAGATTCGTATACGATCAAAGCGGTCGAACTGGACGAAGCCTGTCGCCGACAGCAGGTGAACGACGGCTGCTTCGCGGAGATCGGCGACGTGCCGACCCATGCGTTGACGCTGACGATTCCGACGCTTCTGTCCGCTTCGCATCTCTATTGCATTGTGCCGGGTCCGACCAAGCGGGGGGCGGTTGAGCAAACGCTGAACGGCCCGGTGACGGTCGAATGCCCGTCATCGGTGCTTCGGAGGCATACGGATTGTACGCTTTATTTGGACCTTGATTCCTACGGTGGGGCGTCGCAATGATAAGGGCGATCCACTATGCGACGGGCGGAGCGATCGAGATCCGGCTGAAGGGCGGCGTCATCACGGCCATAGAAGCCGTCCCCGAAGGCGGAGCGGACGCACCGGAGGAGCTGCCGATAGCCGCCCCCGGTTTGGTCGATCTGCAGATCAACGGCTACCAAGGGCGGGACTTCAACCAACTCCCGCTATCCGCCGCCTCCGTCTCCGAGTGTATTCGTCTGTTATGGGCGCAAGGGGTAACGGCCTGTTATCCGACGGTCATCACGAATGATGCCGATGCGATCGAACAAGCGGTGGCGGCGATCGCGGACGCATGCGATAGCGACCCGTTGATGAACGGCTGTATCGCGGGTATCCATCTGGAAGGGCCGTTTATCTCCCCGGAGGACGGAGCGAGGGGAGCGCATGACCGCCGGCATGTCCGCCCGCCGGATTGGGAGCTGTTCAGCCGTTGGCAGCGGGCCTCGGGCGGCCGGATCAAGATTGTTACTCTGTCGCCCGAATGGCCGGAGAGCCGGGAGTTTATTCGCCGCTGCGCGGCAAGCGGGGTCATCGCGTCCATCGGCCATACGTCGGCGACGTCGGAGCAAATCCGGGAAGCGGTCGAAGCCGGAGCGCGGATGTCGACACATCTGGGCAACGGGGCCCACTTGATGCTGCCCCGCCATCCCAATTACCTATGGGAGCAATTGGCGGATGATCGCCTTTGGTGCTGCTTGATCGCCGACGGATTCCATCTGCCGGAGCAGTTTTTGAAGGTCGCGCTGAGAGTCAAAGGGCATAAAGCGCTGCTCGTCAGCGATGCCGTAGCTTTGGCGGGCATGGAGCCGGGAGGCTACGAGACGCCCGTGGGCGGCCGAGTCGTTCTGACGCCGGAAGGCAGGCTGTATTTGGCCGGCAATCCGTTGATGCTGGCCGGCTCGGCCTCGATGCTGACGGCCGGCGTCGCCCATTTGACGAACGGCGGTCTCGCCGAATGGCCGGAAGCCTGGAACATGGCATCGGTTCGCCCCGCCGCGCTGATGGGTCTGCCTTCCGCCTTCGGACTGACCCCCGGCGCCCCGGCCGATCTGGTACTGCTTCGCCGTTCGCTTGACGGACGCGCGGAAATCGAGCAAACGTTCAAATCCGGCGTAAGAGTGTATTGAGCCCTCGGGGGCTGTCTCATAAGAATGGCCTCCGCGTATCCGCCGTCGGCCCGCCGAGGCACATTTTTGGCCTCCGCTCGCCGGCCCCGTGCCCGCCGAGGCACATTTTTGGCCTCCGCTCACCGGCGCCGTGCCGGCCAAGGCACATTTTTGGCCTCCGCTCGCCGGCCCCGTGCCCGCCGAGGCACATTTTTGGCCTCCGCTCGCCGGCCCCGTGCCCGCCGAGGCACATTTTTGGCCTCCGCTCGCCGGCCCCGTGCCCACCGAGGCACATTTTTGGCCTTCGCTCACCGGCGCCGTGCCCGCCAAGGCACATTTTTGGCCTCCGCTCGCCGGCCCCGTGCCCACCGAGGCACATTTTTGGCCCCCACACACCCCAGGAGAACATGCGCTTTTTCTTGAGCGATCATCTTATACGACCCTACTTATGAGATGGCCTCTTGTTTTTTTGCGCTCAAATCCATTTGCAATAGTTGCATAGCTTCCTCATAATTTGGTAAAGGTAGATTAGTAGAAAGATTCCCTATTCCTTATGGCAGGAGCTTGTGTCGATGCTGGATTTTTACTTGTTTCCGATTTCCTATGCGTTCTATACGTTTCCGATCGCGGCGGCGCTGTTCACGCTGCCTTTTCTGATCGTGCAATACCGGCGACACGGGTACATCCATAAATACAGAGCGTTGATTCTGTATTTGTTTTTGCTGTATCTGATGAACGCCTTTTACCTGATTATTCTGCCCCTTCCCGAATCGATCCACAACTCCCCGCCGAAGGCGGAATCGTACGCGCAGTGGATTCCGTTCCATTTTGTCACGGATATTGTCAGGGAAACCGCGGTGAGGCTGGCCAGTCCCAGCACCTATATTCATCTGCTGAAGGAGAGAGCCTTCCTACAGGTCGTATTCAACGTGCTGCTGACGGTTCCGTTCGGGATGTTCATGAGGCATTATTTTCGCACGCGCTGGGCGGTCTGTCTGCTGTGTACGTTAGGGCTGTCGCTGTTTTTCGAAATTACTCAGGTTACCGGAATTTACGGGATCTACGATTATCCGTATCGGTTGTTCGACGTGGACGACTTAATGATGAACGCGCTGGGGGGAATGATCGGCTTCGTGTTTGCCGAGTGGCTCGGCAGGTGGCTGCCTCGGATCGACAAGCTGGACGAGCATACGAACCTGTCCCAGAAACGGGTCTCCTACACACAGAGGGGGATCGCCTTCCTGTTCGATTGGGCCATTCTGCTTCCGCCCTTTGCCGTGCTGTCCGTTGTGCACGTGCCTTATTCCTACGTTCTAATTGTCGTCGCGTACTTTATTGTGCTTCCTTATATGACCAACGGGTTGACGGCGGGCAAGTGGCT
>PJUD01000491.1_pt1 | contig 19686 bp, 9 predicted proteins | sample 1512341 | NCBI WGS metagenome assembly PJUD01 (sample SAMN08177675, study PRJNA422409) | Feces metagenome, whole genome shotgun sequencing project. | isolation source: Chicken feces (3) enriched on wood chips: beechwood xylan treatment | host: Gallus gallus | place: USA: Madison | collected 2015-01-15 | reverse complement strand
CTCATAATAACAACCCAAATGTTCTTTATTCCGTTGATTACACAGATCTGTATCATTACATTCACAAGAAAAGGATATCTGAATTAATTTCCGACGACTATATTTACAATCTTGATCAAAACAGAACGAAATATATCCAATTTGTATATCTAGGAGATTCTAAGCTGGCAGTTCAATTGAGTCAGTTTTGTCCTGTGGCTATTCTTGATTTACATCACCCAAAAAATCCTCCTACAATCTTACCAGATGTATATGGAGTCAAAAACTTAATTTCATTGGGCAATGGGTGTTTGGCTTGGTATCAAAAGACTGAAAATATGGTGATTCTCTATCATTCCATTACGCAGAAAAGGAAAATTTTGAATTTTACGGAGCGATCAATCAAGGAGCTCTACAGCCTGAAAGATCATGTGATAGTTGCAGTTTCAAAGCGGCAAATCGAGATTCTTGACTACGTAAAAAATAAGGTCATAAAGACTATCGGCTTTATTAATGATGCAAAAATACCAGAAGTTGTGGTGCATTCAGAAGCGAATATAATTTCATATATTGAGGATAAATATATTCATATATGGAAAACGGATAAAGGGAGAATAAAATGCCAGAACTATTATGATTTCAGAAGTTACGGTAAATGTGCAACTTTTAAATTTATTGCTCCAAATCTGATTGCTTTAAAGACTTGTTGTGGTGAACCACAAATTTTATTCTTTGATTCAAAAAGTGTAGCATTACATACCGAAATTGATGCTTCTATGTTGGGCTTTGCAGATGAACGTGGACTTGAATATCTTTGTTGTGGGAATTTCAGGAAAACAGGAACTTTAAGGAGCATCCATCCATTGGGAAATCATAGTTTTGGGGTGATCGAATCTTTTTGTCGATTAGATTCTGTCTCACATGGACAGCAAAGAGTTTCAGTCTTTAAGCTAGAAAATTTGACATTTGAGAATGCTCCAGGACAATTGCCAAATGTAGATTCAACAAAATTTGAGATATCCAAAAGAGTCATATTTGAGGAGTTTAGAGATCCTATACGAGCTATTGATATTTTTGATGATACTTTTGGGATGTTTATTACTGAGAAGGCTAGAGTTTTTAGAGTAAATTTGAAGGACTACTCAGTCAAGGAGATAATTGAACTTCGAGGACTTGTGAAACAAAATGGCTTTGACGTAGAAAAAATTGAAAAGTTTTTTGTTCTGAGTAAAAACAGGGTGGCTATAGTGATAAGATGGGATGATGAGTGTACGCATCCAAGAATTGTGGTTTTTGCACTTGATACTAGAACTGTGGATTTCGATTCTAATGACTTAATGGAAGAAACGGAAGAAGAACCCGAGTACTCATTTTATGATTTGATTAAAGTGAAGCCAAATAAGCTATTTTTAAGTTTTCAAACAGAGGGGGATCTTGAAAAACCTTGGAGACTTGGACTGATTGAAGAGGATGATTCTGGAGAAGCGAAAGGATATGTTTTCAATGCCTTGACTATTCACCTGAGAGATCAAATTAAATATGATAGACTCTGGAATCTTGAGGAGTCTTTGGTGGCAATGAGACACCTTCATAACTCTTGTCACTTATCTTTTCTGAGGATTAAGAAAAAGGAAGTGAAAATTGTGTACACAAAATTCAGAGCTGAAAATTTGGTTAATGTGGGCCATCAGGATGATTGGAGTTATAATATGCCAGGAGTTATTGATGTTAAACCTATCAATAAAGATGTTGTTTGCATCCAAATTAAAAAGAATATTGAAAATGAGACTGTATTTCTTGTTTATAATATTAAAACAGAGGAGTTGCTTAATAAAATCGACAGTTCAACCAACATGATTGGTACAATCAAAAATCCCTTTAGAAGACCCAATGAAGAAGAATATCAGGTAAAGAGAGAAAATTTGATGATTTTTGGAGACTATGCAATTCATGGCAATAATCTACATTTCGAGTCAATCAACGATTTTCTTAACGAAGATTTCAACTCTATTCAGACTGATGGCAGAGATACTGGGCTTTGTATAACTGCAAGAAACTTTAAACCATTAAAAACACAAGATCGAGCTCTAGTATATGAAAGTGATCATCATCAAAACTTTGTTTGTGTCTTGAAGTCTCCAAACTATAAATTAGAGTTTTTAAGAGTTTTTCAAACGACAGTCGGCAAGAAGTATCATGAATATATCTATAAAAGTGTTTTTGAAACGATTTTTGGAGTCAATGAGAATAATGATTATTGTATGGAAATGATTTAAAATTGTACTGTACTGTTGTTGTTCAAGTGTGAAAAAAAATGTGATAAAAATAGTTTCCAAAATTTCCCAAGAAAAATTTTTAAATGATTTCCTTCAAAACAAAAAAATCAAAAATCTAAGAAAAAGAAGAGTAAGCAAAATAATAAATTTATTTCGAGATATTTTTGAGAATCCGCTGGCGTTTTTAATTTAAAAATTGAAATGAGAATCTCGGAGCCATTTCTTCCATTTACAAGAGATCTGCTGTGCAAACGTATCAGATTCGATGATAAGCTTGATTTGATTGACAAAATTATCCCAGTTGATGACAAAACCTGTTTGCTGATAGATCGAGTTCGTAATTTCCACTTAAAAGCTTATTCTCCCGAAGATGAAGATGCTGTTTCTTTACAATTTCCTCTTCCTCCTTACGCTCGGAATAACAACCCAAATGTTCTTATTCTGTTGATTACATTGGCCTCTATCATTTTATTCAAAGGAGACATATATTGGACGAAGATGTTGAGGATTATATTTACAACCTAGATCGAGGAAGAACGAAGTACATTCAATTTGTTTATTTGGGGGACTATAAGCTGGCAGTTCAGTTGAATCAGGACATTCCCGTCACTATCCTTGATTTGCATGAACCAAAGAATCCTCCTGTGATACTGCAAGATGTTTGTGGAGTAAAGAATTTGATTTCAATGGGCAATGGGTGTCTGGCCTGGTATGAAAAGTCTACAAGTCTAGTGATTCTCTATAACACAGAAAAGAAAGGTTTTGAACTTTCGCGAGCGATCAATCAAAGAATTATACAGTCTGAAAGATCATGTGATAATTGCGGTTTCAATGCGCCAGATTGAAATTCTTGACTATGCAAAGAATAAGGTCATCAAGAGTATATGTTTTATTAATGATGCGCTGATACCAGATGTTGTGGTACATTCAGAAGCAAATATAATCTCATATCTCGAGGGATTCTGCATTCATATCTGCAAAACGGAAAAAGGGAGAATAAAATGGGAGAATTACTATCAGTTCAAAGAATATGATGAGTTTGCCACATATAGATTTATCGCTCACAATCTGATTGCAATAAAAACTGGTCATAAAATAGATATTTTATTTATTGATTCCAAAAGCGTCGCCCTGCACACAGTTATTCAGCATCCTTTGATTGGCTTTCTTAGTGAACCTGGGCTTGAATATATTTGTTGTGAAAGTGCTTGCAAAGATGGGAACATTTGGGGCATACATCCTCTCGGAAATAATAGATTTGGGATTGTTGAATGTGTTTGTAGTGAGAAGTTCTATTCGCATGGACAGCAAAGGGTATCAGTATTCAAACTGGAAAATTTACAAATACAAGCAGAGAATGTTACAGGTCAGCTCCCAAGCGTGGATTCAATAAAATTTACAATCTCAAAGTCAATAATATTTGAGGAATTTAGAGATCAAGTCAAAGCTCTGGATGTCTTTGATGATCATACTTTTGGAATGTTTATTACTGAGAAAGGAAGGCTTTTTAGAATAGATTTAAAGGATTATTCAATCAAGCACATCATGGAGCTTAAAGGGCTGGTGAAACGAGATGGTTTAGAAATCAAAACAATTGACAAACTTCTTATGATGGCTGAGGATAGAGTGATCATAACTATTAAAACTGACTCATCACCATATTCAAGAATTGTGATATTGGCGCTAGATAGCTTACAAGTTGATTTTGATTCGGATGTATTAAAGGAAGAAACAGAAGAAGAGGGAGAGTACAAATTCTATGATGTGGTCAAGATGAGACCAAATAGAACACTTGTAAGTTTCAAAAAGAAGCGCAATGGCGAGACTTTGTATAACCTTGGAGGTTTTTATGATGATTATCAAGGGGAATATGACGGATATTCTTTTGGGGAATACGGTTTGCCAAGACGTGACCAAATAATGTTTGATAGACTCTGGCATCTTGAAGGCTTTTTGATTGCAATGAGGCACGGAGAAAACGTCTTCCATTTATCTTTTTTGGATTTGACTTCTCCTCAGACCGTAAATTTTCTGAGAAAAAAGAAGTTCCAAGCTCAAAAATTTGTTTCTGTTTCCAATTCTCGTACTGGGGAAATTCTTGATGTTAGATCCATTAACAAAGATATAGTGTGCATTCAAATCAAATTAAATGATGACGAAACTGAAATTCTTGTTTATAATATTGAGACAGAAAAGGTCCTGAATAAAATCAAAAGCAAAGTAGGTATAATTGGTCCAATAACGCATGGCTATGAAGAAGATGGTATTTGGAGAAATATGCAAAAGATGATGATTTTTGGAGATTACAAAACCACTTCAAGTGGGATCGTTCTAAAGCCAGTGAAAGATGTCATTGATGAAAAGCTTGATGATATGGAAAGCTCTGCGGTAATTTACGGATTTTGCATAACTGCCAGAAACTTTAAAACCTTAAAAGCACAAGATAGAGCTCAGATATATGAGAGCGATCACCACAAGAATTTTATTTGTGTTTTGAAATCTCCTAAATTTAAATTTGAGTGTTTAAAGGTTATGGAAGAAGCAATAGGCAATATCTATCATAAATATATCGAGAAAAATGTTTTTGAGATGATATTTGGAGTCAATGATAATAATTAAATTTCGAATTGTGAATAATGAATAACTATGTTACTAAATAAAATAGAAAATGAAAATTCATCGAGTTGAGATTATTTTGTAGTGGATTGAAAAAAGCTAAGAAACAAAATAATAAATCTATTTTATAGTCCGCTGACGTTTTAATTTAAATTATTGAGATGCAAACTTCGGAACCATTTCTCCCATTTCAACATAATTTGTTATACAAACGTTTGAGATTCGATGATCAACTGGATCTCATTCATACTATCATGCCCCTTGATGAAAAAACTTGTTTGATGCTTGATCGAACTTGGAACTATCATATCAAGAGTTATTCTCCAGAAGATGAAGAATATGCATCGCAACAATTTCCACTTCCCTCTTATGCCAATAATCGCAACCCAAACGTCATTTACTCTGTAGAATATCTTGATCTCTATCGTTATCTCTTTCCTCAAGAGCACATTTACCATTTCGATAAAGAAAAACTTGAATATGCTCAATTTGTGCATGTAGGAGATTGCAGAATAGCCATTCAGTTTGATCGTTTAAATCCTGTCGTTATCCTTGATTTAAACAGACCAAATGACCCTCCTCTTATACTGCAAGATGTCTATGGAATCAATTGTCTCGATGCATATAGGGACTTCTTGGTTTGGTATGAAGAAAGGACAGGTTTGGTATTTTTATATCACGAGAAACTAAAGAAAAGAAAAATTTTGAATTTTTCCAAGGTGAAAGTTGAGCAACTCCATATTCTTGAAGATCATGTTGTAATTGCTGTTTCGAAGCGAAATTTAGAAGTGCTTGACTATTCTAGAAATAAGAGGATTAAAAGTGTCGGTATTTTAAATGATAGAACTCCGAATGTTGTTGTACATTATGAAGGAAATGTTATTACTTATATTGATGCGGGACATATTCATGCAATCAAAACAGAAAAAGGGAAAATCAAATGGGAGAGAGAATATGATTGGCAGAACTATGAGGAGGATTCCATATATGCATTTATTGCTCACAATCTTATCGCCCTGGAACATGAGGATAAAATTCATGTTCTTCTTTTGGATTCCCAAAATTTTTCTCTGCATGTGGTAATTCAGCATCCTTGGCTCGGATTCCTTGAGACACCTGATCAAAAAATTTTATGTTGTGAAAGAGCTCAAAAGAAAGGAGCAGTTTTGGGGATCGATCCTCTCAGAGGCAACCGTTTTGCAGTGGTTGAATTTGTTTGCCGAGGACAAACTAATTGGCACGGACACCAAAGAGTGAGTGTATTTAGCTTGGAAAACTTGACAATCGAGAGTCCTGCAAATCATCCACTGCCTGGTGCGAGAAAAATTTGGTTTACCTTACGGAAATCGATCTTGTTTGAGGAGTACAGAGATCCTGTGAGGATCATCGATATTTTGGATGAGACGGTGGCAATGTTCATCACAGAGAGAGGGAAGATTTTTCAAGTCAATTTAAAAGATTATTCAATCGAATATGCCATCGAACTTTCGAGTCTTCTCAAAAAGAATTCGCAGAATGGGCTGAGAAAGATTGACAAATTTTTTGCTTTGAATCAGAATAAAGTCGTAATTTCAACAAAAGAAGAACCCTCGTCGAAAATAAGGATTGTGGTTTTTTCGTTAGAAACAAGAACTTTTGACTTTAACTCTCTCGACTTAGAAGAAGATGGAGAAAATCCAGTTTTCTTTTATGATATGGTCAAGCTGAGTCCAGATCGACTGTTTTTAACTTACAAGAGATATATTGATGAGCAGTGGAAATATTTCGTTGGAGAGCTAACTGATGAAAATGACGTTTGCGATTTTGATCCTGAGACTAGGGTCGCCTATGACAGACTTTGGAACATCGGAGGAGAGAGTTCACTCGTTGCCATGAGACATGCATCAAATGTTTTTGATTTGTCTTTTATGGATCCGAACGAAGATGCTTTCAGAGTGAAGCAAAAGTTTTCTGCTGAGAAATATGTGATAATAGTCCAGAACCATCTTCAGGGAATTCTTGATGTGAAGTTAGTGACCAAAGATGTGGTATGCATCCAGCTCAAGATGAGGTTTGACGAATCTGTTGTTCTTGTTTATAATTTCCAAAGAGAAAAGCTGCTTAACCAAATAAGAACTAGTTTCAATATCGTCGGTACAATCAAAAGATGCGGGAAGTTAGGAAACATGGAAAAAACGATTATTTTTGGATTTTATGGATCTTATGATAATGGCTTAGGGTTCAAATCAGTTCAAGACATAACAACCAAGAAAGAATCTTCTCTCTTGATAAATGATGATAATCAAGATCTTCGAATATTACCAAGTAATTTTCAACCATTCTTGAGAGGAAATCAAGCTCTGGTCTATGAGAATGACTGTCACAAGAATTTCATTTGTATTTTGAAATCTCCCAATTTTAAGCTGGAGTGTTTAAGAGTTCTTCAAAAAGCTGTAAGCAATAAGTATCATAACTATATTTATAAAGATATTGTTGATACGATTTTTGGAGTCAAAGTGTAATTGTATTTGTGTAAATCTAAAAAGTCTGAAATAATAAATTTATTTTTAAGAATACGCTGACGTTTTAATTTAAATCCTGGGATGCAAACTTCAGAGCCATTTCTCCCGTTTTTGCTAAACTTGTCGTTTAAGCGTTTGAGATTCGATGATAAGCTTGACCTGATAGAAAGAATTATTCCAATTGACGAGAAAGCTTGCTTGCTGATCGACCGAACTCATAGTTTTCATCTCAAAGCTTATTCGCAAGAAGATGAAGAGTCTGTTTCTCAACAATTTCCACTTCCCCCATACGCTCGGAATAGCAATCCAAATGTGACTTATTCTGCTGATTTTGTTGATCTTTATCATTATATCGCAAAGAAAAATATTTCAGAAGCCGATATGCAAGACTATCTTTGTCATCTGGATCTAGACAAAATCAAAGATCTTCAATACGTATATTTAGGAGAATATAAGCTTGCAGTTCAATTAAATTCCATCATGCCTGTGACTATTCTTGATTTACGGCAACCAAACAATCCTCCTGTTTTTTTGAAGGATATTTATGGTGTCAGGCACTTAATTTCAATCGGAAATGGCTGTCTAGCTTGGTATGACACGAACATAGAGATGGTGATTCTCTATCATGCTATATCACAGAAAAGAAAAGTCTTGAATTTTACAAAGATAAAGATCAAACAATTACATACACTGAAAGATCACGTGATATTTGCAGTTTCGAATAGTCATCTTGAGATCCTTGACTATTCAAGGAATAAAAGAATAAAGAGCGTTGGCTTTGTGAATGAGAAGAGAGTGCCAAATGTCGCAGTCCATTCAGAAGGGAACATAATTTCATATACTGAAGAGAGATTTATTCATGTATGTAAAACAGAAAAAGGAAAAATCAGATGGGAGAACAAATATGATTTGAGGGAGTTTGATGGAGAGTATGAGGATTCCAAATATGTTTTTATCACTCACAATCTCATTGCTTGGGGGGCTAAAGATTGTATTCGTATTTTCCTTTTAGATTCCAAAAACTTTTCGGAGCACAAAGTTATTGAGTCTCCTTGGTTAGGTTTTTTAGACTCAGATGGAGTTCTTTCTTTGTGTTGCGAGAAAGCTAATATAAGAGGCCTTGTAAAGAGCATAAGTAGCCTCGGAGACAATAGATTTGGAATTGTTGAGTGTGTTTGTGAAGAGAATTCTGTTGGGCATGGACAGCAAAGAGTGAGTGTTTTTAGTTTGGAGAATTTGAAAATAGAAAAGACTCCAGGAACTTTACAAACGGTGCATTCAACAACATTTCAATTAGAGAGATCAATCATCTTTGAAGAATACAGAGATCCTGTGAGAGCTATAGATGTTTTAGATGATACTTTGGCAATGTTCATCACAGAAAGAGGAAGAATTTTTCAAGTGAATCTGCAGGATCATGTTGTAGAATATCTCGTTGAGATCAGTGATGTTTTGAAATCAGATAATATGGAAACGATAAAGATTGATAAATTTTTTGTGTTAAATGAAAGCAATGTCGTTCTAGTGACGAAATACAACGATGGACGATATTCAAGAATTGTAATTTTTTCACTTGAGAGAAGAAGAGTTGACTGGGACTCTGACAATGCCGAATATGATGAAGATCATTTCTTCTATGATGTAATCAAGTTGAGTCCAGGTCGACTGCTTGCGAGTTTCGAGAATATGGATGAATTTAACCTTGGTGAAATATCCCAGAATGAGGATGAAGAAGAAGAGAATAAATTTGCTTTTTATGAATTAACGGAGAATGACTACGATGTTAGTTTTGATAAGCTTTGGAATCTCAGAGACTCCTTCGTTGCAATAAGGCATAGACGAAATCCCTTCCATTTATACTTGATGAATCAGAATGAAAATGACATAATAATTGAGAAAAAGTTTGAGGCTGAAAAATATATTTTAGTAACGAATGTTCAGATAGGTGGAATCCTTGATGTGAAGCCTCTTAATACAGATATTCTATGTATTCAAATCCAGATCGGGATGCATGAGTCTATAATTGCCGTTTATAACCTCCAAACAGAAGAGCTGATGAATCAAGTAAGAACCAAGACAAGTATAATTGGTACAATCAGGCAGTGTTATTGGCAAGGCGACATATTCCAGAATTTGAATGAGATGATAGTTTTTGGAAATGAAAAGTTAATTAAAAATGTCTTTATTTTACAGTCTGTGCAGGACATAATTTCCAAGAAACGCAAATTTGTTACGGAAACCGAATCTGATGAAGGACTTTGTATCACTCCAAGAAACTTTAAACAATTGCCAATGCAAGATCAAGCTCTGATATATGAGAACGACCACCACAAGAATTTCATATGTATTTTAAAATCTCCGAATTTTAAGCTGGAATGTTTAAGAATCCTCCAAAAGGCAGTCGGCACTGCATATCATAAATATATTTATAAAGATATTTTTGATACGATTTTTGGAGTGAAACTGTAATTGTATTTGTGTAAATCTAGTAAAAGTCTGAAATAATAAATTTATTTTTAAGAATCCGCTGAGGTTTTAATTTAAATTTATTGGAATGCAAGTTTCCGAGCCATTTCTCCCATTCTCGAATAACTTGTTATATAAACCCTTGAGGTTTGATGATCAGCTTGACTTAATCGAGAAAATCGTCCCCATTGATGAAAAAGCTTGTTTTCTCATCGATGCAAGTCAAAATTTTCATTTAAAGGCTTATTCAAAAGAAGATGAAGCATCTGTTTCTCTCCAATTTCCACTTCCTCCATATGCTAGGAATCGCAATCCAAAAGTCATTTACTCTGTTGATTATCTCGATTTATCGAGATATATCTACAAGAAAAGGATTTCTGTTGGACCTTTTGGAGAAAGGAAATCGAGACATTTTGAGTTTGCATATTTAGGAGACTTTAAGCTTGCTGTTCAGTTAGGCAAGAGCAACCCTGTGGCGGTCCTTGATCTGCACAGGCCAGAAACTTCTCCGATAATATTAGAAGACGTTGAAAATGTGGAATGTTTAATTTCAGTGGGAAATGGTTGTATGGCTTGGTATGAAAGAAGGACAAATTTAGTGATTTTGTACCATTATATTTCACGAAAGAGAAAAATTTTGAATTATACAAAACTAATGATTGAGAAACTACGCTGTTTGAAGGACAACGTGATCATCGCGATTTCTGATAATAACCTTGAGATGCTTGACTATGCAAAAAATAGAATCATAAAGGCTGTTGGCTTTGTGAATAAATGTTACCATTGTACGCCAGATTTTGCAATACATCAAGAAGGGAATATCGTTTCATACCTTGATGAAGGATATATTTATGTGTGTAAAACAGAAAAAGGGAAAATCGTATGGGAGAATCACTACGATTTTAACGAGTATAGCGAAGAGGAGAAGTATATATTCATCGCCCATAATCTGATTGCTATAAACTCTTTTTACGAAGTCCATATCTTGCTCCTGGACTCTCAGAATTTCTCATTGCATTCAAAGATTGAGAAACCTCGTTTGGGCATTCCCTACACTCCTAGAGTCTCAGCTCGGTGCTGTGAGGATGCTAGACAGAGAAGTCATGTGAGTAGTATTCATTTTCTTGGAGAAAATAGTGTTGGTATTCTTGAAATTCTTTGTGGACCAAACCGCCTTTTGCATGGACAACAAAGGCTGAGTCAGTTTCGCTTGGAAAATTTGAAAATTGAGGATAAATTAAATCAACAACCAAGTGTAGAGTCAATCAGATTTGACTTAAGCAAAAATATATTATTTGAAGAGTATAGAGATCCTGTGAGGGCAGTAGATATTGTTGATGAGAGTTCGGCAATGTTTATTACTGAGAGAGGAAGAATTTTTCGAGCAAATTTGAAAGACAACTCAGTCGAACAAGTTGTTGAGCTTGCAGGTCTCTTAAAACAGAGGGAAGGAAGCGAAATAATAAAAATCGATAAATTTTTTGTCATGGCTGAAAACAGAGTGGCTATTGTGACAAGAGAGCATGACCCGCCTTTGGTAAGAATGGTGATTTATTCACTGGAAACGAGAAGTACCGATTGGGACTCGAAAGATTACGAAGAAAGTGATTGGAGAGACGACGATGAAGCTTTTTCATTCTTTGATATGGTAAGGCTGAGTCCAAGAAAATTAGTTTTGAGTTACGAAAGAATGGAGGATAATACAGCGACATACAAACTTGGAAAACTTGTCCCAAGTAAGGCTGAAGACCAATATGAGAAATTTGAGCTTTCCGATTATGATATAGAGAAAGCCAATGGTGTTTTCTTTGATAGAATTTGGAGTATTGAAGACTCTGATTTACTTGCAGCAAGACATGCAGAGAAAGTTTTTCAGTTGTCATTTTTCAATCTCAACAAAAGAAAATTCAAAAAAAAACTTGATTTCGGAAATATGTTCCCAGCAACAAACACCTCCAATAAAGGGGTTCAAGATATAAGGTCTGCCCATCAAACCTTGTTATGTATTAAACTCAAGACCACTGATTATGAATCTCCCATTCTCGTTTATAATGTTAAAACTCGCCAGTTGGTGAATAAGATCGCTGACAATCAAGATATCCTCGGAACAATCAGACAATGCTATCGCGGAGAAGAAGGCATTTTGCAAACAATGGAGAAAATGATTATTTTCGGGCCTACCCGGCATTACAGTAATGGTTTGGCTCTTGAGCCAATGGAAGGTCTCATGATAAAGAAATCAGATCCTATCGAGATTTCTTATAAATTTGATTCTTCGTCATGTGTTGCCCCAAGAAATTTTAAATCACTACCTTCTGCAGATAAAGCTCTTTTTGCTGAGAATATGCATCACAAGAATTTTATATGCATTTTGAAATCTCCTAATTTTAAGATTGAGTGTTTAAGGATTCTCCAAAAAGCATGTGGGAATGCCTATCATAAATATCTATCTAAAGATGTTGTTGATATGATTTTTGGTATAAAATAATATCATTGTATAAATAAATCTATTTTTGAAAACGCGCTGATGTATTTAATTTAAATTTATTGGGATGCAGCCATTTCTCCCCTTTTCACATAACTTGTTATACAAGCCTTTGAGGTTTGACGATAAGCTTGACTTGATCCGAAAAGTCATTCCTATTGATGAGAAAACCTGTTTTCTGATTGATTCAAATCATAACTTTCATCTCAAGACTTATTTTAATGAAGATGAAGAATCTGCTTCTATACAATTTCCACTTCCCCCATATGCTCACAATACCAATCCAAGAGTGCTTTATTCTGTGGATTATCTCAATCTTTACCACTATCTTTACAAGAAGAAGATCTCGGTAGGCCTTGATAAAAGAAAAGCGAAGGATCTCCAAATAACATATCTGGGAAATCACAAGTTAGCAGTTCAGTTAGACAAGACTAATCCTGTGGTGATACTTGATTTGCATATGCCAAAGAATTCTCCTGTGAGATTAGAAGATGTTTATGGTGTTGAGTGTTTGATTTCAGTGGGGGATTGTTGTATGGCTTGGTATGAAAGGAATACAAATTTGGTGATTTTGTATCACTATATCTTGCGAAAGAGAAAGGTTTTGAATTTTTCAAAGGCAAATATAGAGAAATTGCATTGCCTGAAAGATCATGTGATTGTTGCAATAGCAGATTATAATTTTGAGATACTTGACTATTCAAGAAATAAGGTCATCAAGAGTATTTGCTTTGCAAATAGTTGTGATCTTGTGAGGCCTTATTACGCAATACACCAAGAAGGAAATATTATTTCATATGTTGATGAAGGAGAAATTCATGTGTGCAAAACAAAAAAAGGAAGGATTGAATGGGAAAACTACTTTGATTTTAAAGAGGATTATCAAGGGCGTAATTTTGTATTTATTGCACATAATTTGATTGCTCTTGCTCGTTCTGATGAAGTTCAGATTCTACTTTTGGACTCCCAAAACTTCTCATTGCACACAACAATTCAATATCCTCAAATGGGCTACACTGAGACAGCTAGACTTGGAGCTCAGTGCTGTGGATGGGCTCGCGAAGAGAGTCATGTTGAGAGTATACATTATCTTGGAGACAATAGTTTCGGGATTGTTGAAATTCTTTGCGGACAATACCGCTATGTGCATGGGCAACAGAGATTGACCCAATTTAGTTTGGAAAATTTGAAAATGGAGAACCCTTTAAACCGACAACCTGGCGTGGAGTCAATAACATTTGAATTGAAAAAATCAATATTGTTTGAAGAGTTTAGAGATCCTGTGGGGGCAATAGATATTTTGGATGAGAATTTGGCAATGTTTATCACGGAGCGAGCAAGAGTATTTCGAGTAAATCTGAAGGATTATTCGATTGAATATCTCGCTGAACTGAATGGGATCTTGAGAGAGCAAGGGGAAAATAAAATAAGAAAAATTGATAAATTTTTTGCCTTGTCTGAAAACAGAGTGGCGGTATCTACAAGAATAGACTCTTCATTCGAAGTAAAGATCGTAATTCTTTCACTGGAGACTAGAGGAAGGGCTGAGTGGAACTCAACCCATTATGAAGAGGACGATGATACAGACGATGAAGACGGCTTTACTTTCTTTGATATAATAAAGGTGGGGCCTGAGAGAATACTTGTGAGTTATAAAACAATGGAGAATGATAGAGCTGTGTATAAAATTGGAAAATTGCGTCCAAGTAGAGATCAAGAGGATTTTGGTAAATTTGGATTTTTTGAGTATGAGATGCAGCAACGCACTGAGGTGAATTTTGACAGACTTTGGAATTTAGAAGGGTCTGCTTTAGTTGCAATGAGACATGGAAGCAAAACCTCATATTTGTCATTCCTGAATTTAGCCACCAAAGAAATTGAAAAAGAACTTGATGCAGGAAAATATTTTTCAGCGAATCAAATTAGTAAATATGGAATTTGTGATGCAAAGTCTGTCCAGAAAGATTTGATTTGCATCAGCCTTAATATGACTTTTTATCCTGAATTTGGCATCTTAATTTATAATATCCAAACCGAGGAGTTGCTAACTAAGTTTGAATCTGATCAAAATATAATTGGAACAATCAGACAATGTTATTGGGAGCAAGATATCATGCGAGCTATGGAAAGAATGGTGATCTTTGGATCTGATAATCCTTGTGGAAATCGTCTTGCTATCAAGTCACTGCAAGATATTACTCGCCAGAAAAAAGGTTCAACGATAAAAATTTACTACAATATGGGTTTTGAACCATCTATTGGTTCGCAAAACTTCAAGGCGCTGGGAAAAAGAGGAAATCAAGCTCTCATTTGTGAAAACTATCATCATAGGAATTTCATCTGTATTTTAAAAGCTCCCAATTTTAAGCTTGAATGCCTTAGGGTTCTTCAGAGAGAAGTGGGGAATAGTTATCATGAATACATTTATAGAGATGTTGTCAATATGATTTTTGGTGTTTTATAATAATATTGTATCTTTTGAAATTAGCGAAATGATAAAATTATTTTTGAAAACGCGCTTACGTTTTTAATTTAAATTTATTGAGATGCAAGTTTCGGAGCCATTTCTACCATTCTCAAATAACTTGTTGTATAAACGGGTCAAGTTTGATGATAAGCTTGATCTGATTAACAAAATCATTCCAATTGATCAGAAAGCTTGTTTTTTGATAGACTCAAATCACAACCTCCATCTCAAAGCTTATTTTCAAGAAGATGAAAAATCTGTCTCTTTACAATTCCCACTTCCTCCGTATGCTCATAAAAGCAATCCAAAAGTGCTTTATTCAGTGGATTATTTCAATCTGTTCAGATATCTTTACAAGAAGAAGCCTTCTGCTGACCTTGATGAAAGGAGAGATAGATATATCCAATTCTCATACCTGGGAGACTACAAGTTGGCGGTTCAACTTGATAAGAGAAACCCTGTGATGATACTTGATTTGCAAAGGCCAAAGAACTCTCCTGTTGTCCTCGAAGATGTCTTTGGAGTTGAAAATTTAATTTCAGTGGGAAATTCCTGTCTAGCATGGTATGAAAGCGATACAAAATCAGTGATTTTATATCACTACATTTCACGAAAGAGGAAGATTTTGAATTTTGCAAAGTTAGGGAATATAGAATTGCACAGTCTTAAAGATCATGTGATTGTCGCAATTGCAAAGGGCAGTCTAGAAGTTCTTGACTACGCAAGAAACAAGATCATTAAGAGTGTTTGTTTTATGAACGGTTGTCCCGATATCGAACCAGATTTCGCGATCCACTCAGAAGGAAATATAATTTCGTATATTGATGATGGATATATTTACGTATTCCAAACAGAAGAAGGGAAAATCAAATGGGAGAATCACTACGAGTGTAATGACTATGACGAGATTATTTATGTATTTATTGCGAATAATCTCATAGCTGTGGCTGATTATGGTGAAATTCAGATCTTTCTGTTGGACTCCCAAACTTTTTCGCTGCATACAAAAATTCAAGATCCTCAATTAGGCACGCCTAATGCAGTAAAACTTGGAGCTCGGTGTTGTGAGAGCGCTAGTAAGGAAGGTTTCTTGAGACACTTCTTTTCTCTTGGGGGCAATAGTTTTGGTATGCAAGAGATTCTTTGCGGAACAAACTATAAAATGCATGGATATCAGAGAGTGACTCAATTCATTTTGGAGGATTTGAAAGCAGAAGACGCTTTTAACCTGCACCCTGGTCTCGATTCAATCAAATTTCAACTGCGTAAATCAATACTGTTTGAGGAGTATAGAGATTCTGTTAGAGCTATAGATATTTTGGATGAGACCTTGGCAATGTTTATAACAGAAAGAGGGAGAATTTTCGAAGTCAATTTGAAGAATTATTCAGCTGAATACATCACAGAACTGAGGGGACTCATTAAAAAAAAGAAACCTGATGATGAGGGTGAGGAAATGAGATATATTGATAAGTTTTTTGCTTTAGGTGACAACAAAGTAGCAATAAGCACTAAGGTTAAGTCTTCACAATCTGTCAAGATTGCTGTGGTTTCCCTGAAGACTAGAACGACCGAATGGAGTTCTTTTGAGTATCAAGACGAAGAAGACTCAGATGAAGAAGTCGATCAGTTTTCATTCTATGATATGGTAAAGCTGAGTTTAAATGAGATCCTTGTGAGCTACAAAGAATTCAAAGATGATGATGATAGAAACTTCTATCAGATTGGAAAAGTGTGTCCCATTGCAGATCCAAGATGTCTTGGGAGATTTAATTTTTCTGAGACTGATTTCCAGCAACGCAATGAGGTTCTTTTTGACAGACTTTGGAATATTGAGGGTGAATTGATTGCGATGAGACATAGAGAACAAGTTTATCATTTATCATTTCTAGATTTGGCCACAAAAAGATTCGAAAAGAAATTAGAAATTGAGAAATATATTTCAGACAAATATCGCAGTTACTATAAAGGAGGAGTTTGTGATCTGAAATTGATCCAGAAAAATGTCATATCCATCAGTCTGACGACCGACGAGTTTTATTCTTTTACCGTTCTTCTTTACAACCTTCGCACTGAGGAATTGCTGAATACAATCAACGCTTCTGGGCATATCATAATTGGGACAATCAGACAATGCTTTAGAGAACATGATATCATGCAAACTATGACTAAGATGATCATCTTTGGATCTTTTCTACCTTTCAAAAAGGAGATTGCCACCAGATCTTTGCATGATGCCATTAACAAGAAAATAAATTCTGTTCATCTCTACAACAATTCAGATTTTCAACCATGCGTCAGCTCAAAAAATTTTAAATCGCTCCCAATTGGAGATCAAGCACTAATCTATGAAAATTATCATAATAGAAACTTTGTGTGTGTTTTAAAACCTTCAAACTTTAAACTTGAATGTCTCAGAATCCTTCAGAAAGAAGTGGGTAATACTTATCATGAATATATTTATCGAGATATCGTCAATATGATTTTTGGTGTTGTTAAAGAGTAAAATTAATACATGTAAATAAATAAAAATGTAGACATATTTATATTCAAAACAAACAAAAATTTTATTTTTGGATTTTAGCAACTAAAGTTGAATAAAGATAATTTGCGTCTCTTCCATGACTTGTCTCATTTGCTGTAATACTATACAATTCCTCCAACAAATTATTCTGGTCCTCGATATTCAACGAATCAGCCAAACCAAGGTCAAATCCATCCTTTATCACATTCATAAATATTCCTTCCATGAAATTTGCTGAAGAAAGTTTAACTATTCTATTTGTCACATCTGTTGCCGTCTTTCTATTCAATTGTTCCAAACATGGTCCCGTCTTTGACATCAATCTCATAAGGTAAATGTCATCTCCTATTTTGAAAGATTTAATGGAAAATTTTTAAAAGTCGTATCTTACCGGCATTATCGACTCTTTCATAAGCCTTTTCGATATCTTTCTTTTCAAGATCTTTAAGAACTTCATCCCATATATTTGATAATTCTCTTCCAGTTTTAGCAGGTTTCACAAAGCTCTTTTCTTCTGCTCCAGGAATATTATCATATGCCATAGTTTCTTCAAGGTCTATATCCTCATTCAAATTCTTGAAGCCTTTTTGTATCGTTTCCTGTAAATTACTTGAGCCTCCTTTTTGCTTGAATGATGTGCTTTTATTAGTCCTAATAACGAATTCTTTTTGAGATCTTGTTGATGGATTTTCTGTCATTCTTCTGCTTTGCTCAGTTCCTTCATCAAACTTTGGGAAACCCTGTTGATCTTTAGTGCTTCTTCCCGCCTTGCTTGTAAAATTCATGCTTTCTACAGTCTGAGACATTCCATGAGATCCTTCATATTGTCTCATATTAAGACTGTCTTCAAGAACGTTTTTTGTTGTTTCTTTCATCATTTGGCTTGCTTGACTTGCGAATCCTTGTTGGCTGGCAAATCCTTGTTGGCTTCTGAATTTTTCATTGGTATGATGTGAACCTGGGAAACTTGGAGATTCTGAGGCATTATCATGAAAAGGGCCTTCATAGCTGCTAACAAGTGGACCATGAGGGACACTTTGGATGTATCCTCCACTTTGAAGAGCAGCAAGCTGATTTGTGAGCTCCATTTGTCTTTCCTTTTTGCTCTCATGGGAGCCATGCCAATATTCTGAATTTTTGCTTTCGTTTTTCATGGGAGGGCTCGCGATATTTCTGGCTGCGGATTCTTTGGCATTGAGAGGGTGGAAAGACATTTCAGAAGGGAGTTCAACAGAGTTTTTGAGAGATCTGCCTCTTTTCTCGTTAGCTTGGACGTATTCTTGACCAGGGAATTTGACTTGAAGGTCAAATTTATCCTTTTTGCCGCTTCCTTCAATTGCTGATCTTTGGATCTGTTCTTTTATACTCTGTTTCTTTTTATTCTCTGTTGCATAGACTGCTGATTGGGGTCTCTTATCCTTCTCTAAAAAGACAAATCCTCCACCAGTTCCGCTTTTTTTCTTAAGGCCCTTTCTCAATTTATCGAGAATATATTGGTTTGGTTCTCCATCATCCTCAATATTATCATTGGGCAAAACATCCATATTTTGAATTGCTTGGCCAATATCGCCTTCTTCATTAACGTCTATTCCCGTTCTAAGTTTGATTAATTCATCAATATCATCTTCAACAACATCTCTTGTCATTTTCTTTGCTTCAAGGTTTTGAACTTCTTTCTTTAGATTATTCCATACTTTCAATGCTTCATTTGCTGCATTCTGAACCTTGATCAATCTATCCTTTGCTAATACTCTCAATATTCCAATCACCTCTTCCTAAAAATGAATGAGTTTTAGTTAAGATCATTAAAATACGTGAAGATTTCCAATGAAACTTTCAGCAACACCAAGAAGTTTTGTACCAATAATACTCAATGCACTACAAACCTCAAGTTTTATCTGATAAACAGGAGATGAAGTTTGAGCATATTTTATTAATTTTTCGAGAATTTTATTCAACTTGCTTCCACTTGCCCTAATATCTGTGCTTCCGACCAATATTCCCAATGCCTTTACGATATCTGCAATCTCATAATTTACTTTCTAGTAGAAAATTAGAATATACTTTATTCTCAATATCGATACCAAGAAAAGAGTGACATATTTTTGACGCATATCTTCCAAGAATTCATTATCTTTTGTCTCGATAGCAGCAAGAAGGAGATCACAAAGGCATAAACTGGCGGTCGTTTGCGAAACTCTATCAGTACCACCTGAAATAATAATGGCTAAAGGCTCGTACAATGCCAAGGTTTTATTCTCAACACTCTCTCTTCTTAAACTGTTGACGTAAACTTGTTGTAAAGAGTAACCACAAGCTGTTGCGACATTTTGAGCAGGGACTTTGAAATATGTTTGAATAGTTTCAATGAT
>PJUD01000490.1_pt1 | contig 19692 bp, 27 predicted proteins | sample 1512341 | NCBI WGS metagenome assembly PJUD01 (sample SAMN08177675, study PRJNA422409) | Feces metagenome, whole genome shotgun sequencing project. | isolation source: Chicken feces (3) enriched on wood chips: beechwood xylan treatment | host: Gallus gallus | place: USA: Madison | collected 2015-01-15 | reverse complement strand
TCTTTCAGGAAATTCTTCTTTGCCACCACTAAAATGTTTCAATAAAAAGTCAATGAACAATTTTGACAGATTAAAAAAATTTTTTTTGAGGTCATTTTTCAGAAAAATTGGGAAAAGAATTGTGGATGCTTTGGTGCTTTGGTGATTTTTGATTTATTTTCTCATATACTTCTCCATTTGAATTTCGAATTAAACAATCTTTAATTAGTTCTTTTGAGAGGATGAGACCCTTTCCATTCTCATCTGGAACTTTGAGGTTAAAGATACTGAAAAGATAATCTCTGAAATTTTTCTTTAGAAAAAATATTTGATCTCTCTCTTTGTCGCAGCTGATGTTGTAAACTTTTATTTTAAGGTTAGACTCATTCATGATTATTTTGTTTGAATTTGTTTTTCCAATTTCTCAAGAAGAATTCTTGCAGAAAAACCAAATCATCGGTTTGAATAAAGGGGATGAAATAAAAATCTACTGAAACAAAATTTGGAGCTAAAATTTAACAAACTAAAAAAATCAAAATAATTGAAAATTGATGAGAAGTAAGGAAGAAAATAATTGAAGTAATGGACCAAACAACAAGAGATTCGCCTTTTGAAACGCTTTCTGATATCAACCCTGCTTCTCCATTTCCAGATGACTCATTTTCAAAGAGTCCTTTTAGTTCTGCTCTAAAATCAATCGCTAAATTTGATTTCAAGACTAATTCTAACACCGAAGGATCTTTCAGAGGCATAATCAAGCGAATGCAGAAGGAAATAGATGCTCTTCTTCATGAAAATGCAGAATTAAGGTCAAGGAGTAGCGCATATACAAATGATCAAAACGTAAAAATCTTTGATGATTTTCATCATAAAGAAAATTAGAGTAACTATCAAGATCTTGAAAGCTTTGAGGAGAAGAATAAGAATGCTGATGATTCATCAAAGTAATTTTCAGAATCTTCTCTTCTCTGACCTTGCCTAATTTTACAGTCCACTACAAAGATCCTTGGGAGAAAAGGAGACTATGATTGAAAGTTTAACGGAGAAAGTCAAATTATTAGAGAAAGAGACTAGGAGTTTTAAAGCAGAAGTTCAAAAACGAGACAATTATCTTCTGCAAAAACTTCAGTTGGAAATTGACTTGAAAAAAAGTATGCGTTTGAACCAAGAACTTCAAGCTAAGCTAGATACCTTGCAACACCATATTTCAACAAGAGATAGTTCAAGAATCCAAGAGACTGAAGATTCAAAGAGTGAAATATCTGAGCAATTTGAAAAAGAAATTCGTCATAAAAACAAGAAAATAGACAAATTAGATAAAGAGAATAAATTATCAAAGGATATGAATCAAACCTTTGTGAAGCTTCTCAAACTCAAAAATTTACAAATTCAAGCGAACAAAATTTTGTCTAAAAAAGACGAAACAGATTCTGACACTACCAAGAAAAACTTGGAAAAATTTGAAAACGAAGAAAAAAAATTGCTTCGAATGTCAGTTTTGAAAATTATTTTGACAAGAAGAATAATTTGTGATTTTTAGGTTAGAGATCAAGATGAAGCAATATGGAGAAATTGAAAACGAAATTTAGATTTAAATGTGAACTGTATTATTATCATTGTGATTCCAGTGTTATTTTTAGCTGAGGATTAATCAAAGTTTTTTAATGCCTTTTTCAAGGAAAAGACTTCTGTATAAAGAATTACATGAAAAATATAAGACTCATATTGACAGAAGTTTATCAAAACGATTCTGAATTACTCATATTTAATACGAAATAATGTGCAGAATTTGTTCGAGACTATCTCTTGATCATTATTCTTTAACACCCTTTTCCACCTTTTCTCCCTTCTCATACTTTTCTTTTTGAATTTGAGAGTAATCAGAATAGCTCATTGTAGTATATCCTGTTTGTTTGAGAGCTTCAATTACAGTACCGAAAGTTTCTCTATCTTGGTCACTATTATTCTCTTTTAGGCAAAATATTCTCAAGAGTTTTTACTTTTGAGGCTCATAGATGATCATTCCAGCTTGGAATCCAGTTTGGTTGATTGAAATGAATCTGACGGCTGATTGGAGGTGTGTTTCTTCGAACTTGACGAGAACTTCACCTGAGATAACCTTTTCTTTATTTTCTTGTTGGATGATTATCATAGAACTCTAAAGATTTATCTTTTAAAAAATTTCCAATCAGAAAGAGTTTACATTTTTATATAAGGGATCTTCCGCATCTAATTTCAGGTAATACAAGCTCTTGAGGACATTAACTGAGTTTTTCATTCTGAGCTGGTCCTCCTTGTCAAGAGCAAAGAAAGTTTTGGCATAAACATATCCAGTGAGGAAAGCATCATAGCCAGCCTCATGGTATCTAGCATTTTCAGTATTCCCGAATTCGTAAGCCTTGAATCCTTCCTCGAGTGTGATGTTGAGGTGATAAAAGTCCTTGTCTTCTTCATTTCTGCAAAGAGGAGTTAATGCGTCAAGAGAAGTGGATTTTTGAGCTTTCTGTCTAAATCTAGTATTTTCAAAAATGAATTTGGTGTCGTAAATTTCAGGGAAGCTTTTGTGGAAGGTTTTTTTGAATTCTTCATATTTATAGGGTAAGAATTCAATGAAATGACTGTAGAGGAATAAGATATCAAAGTAGCAGTTGTGTCCGACCATGGGCTTTTTGGAGTCCATGAGAAGTTGGAAGACAGTGGTAAATCCAATGAAGCTTGCGAAAGAATCCTCTTTTTCTTTAAGCTTTTTGGCAAAATATTCTTCTCTTTCTTTTTCATCAGCAAATTTGAAGATATGAATTTCCTTGCCATTCTTGTCTGAGTTGGAGATGGTTTCAAAAACAAGTTGCTTATATTTCAGTTGCAAAACATCATAGACGTGCTTTCTGAAAAAACTAGATTCCTCTTTGACAATAAAACGTTCTTGGTTTTCCTTATTCCCAATCCAAGCTTCAAGATTTTCAATAAACTCTTTACTCTTTTGAAGATCTTCTTCCTTTGAGAGAATAAGAATATCAGTTGGTTCTTCTGCGAATTTCTTGTCAGCCTTTTCGAGATCTTGCTTCTTTCTCTTGGCTGTCTTAAGAGTCATGTAATTAATACCTATTTTTTTAATTCAAGAAAAAGCATGATTCAAACCTTCAGCAAACCATTTATTCCAATTCATGTTGTGCTTGGTGTTAAAATCAGCAGCAGAAGAATCAATATTGATTTGAGGGCTGGTAAATCCGTACTCTCTTGGGAAAAGATAGATATTGTAAGGTCTCGCTTGGTAATCTTTTTCTCCATTTTTGATAAAGAGGCAGATACCCATTTGAATGATTCTGTAAGTGTTAGCAGCACTTCTCAACTTGAGGTATTTTTCGTAAGGAAGGTCTGTAGTCAGAGAGTTTTCCCTTGTTTTGATTCCTGTCATCTCAAAATCAATTGCATAAAAATCAGCCTATAAAAATAAGAGACTGTGAGCCAAGAAAGACATGAGTTTAGGTACCTTTGGGAGATGTTCTTTAAAATCTGCAACAAAGGCATCGTAGTTGGGTTGACTGACGTCCATATATACTCCGATGAATTAAAATTATTTAGGAAATTAGAATAAAAGATATATTAAAAACGTGAAAATTTCTGAGAATTTAAGTGATTTACAAATATACATTATAGTTATCAGAATTATCTCATTTTTTAAAAACATACAAAAAATTATTCCAAGAGTTATTTACTTCTATTTTTTATCAAGATTTTTTCTGCTTCTGACAGTTTCCTAATCCAAAGAGTTTAATATTTAGAGATAATTAAAAGAGCAAGTACCACTTTGGTTTTTGCTTTAATTTGGACTCTTTGGACTTCGAGAGTTTCAAATTCATCGAGAGCATTTTCGTCAGTTCTTGATCCAATATATTGTTTGTCATCAACATTTATTTTGGAGATTGGCATGTTGCTTTCTGCAGTTTTAGTTCTTTCTGATGTTGTATCAACTTGTTTAACTCTGACATTCTTTGCTATAAAAGTCTCATTTCCAATCTCTTGTTCTATCTTTGTCTTATCAATCTCATCCAAAACTTGCTCAACGTTCTAGAGAAGAGGATTAGGGAGATATTTTACTAAAATAACGAACATTCTCATTGAGATCAGTAAGATTAGATTTGACAACATCAATAACTTGAAGGAAGGCTTGTGAAAGATTGTCTTTGGAGTATGTTTTATAATAATCATTATTCATGATATTTTTTGCTTTATCAATCTTGATCAAGGTTTGGAGTGCCCAAGTAAAGGTTTTCTCAACTCGAAGTTTGGCTTCTTTACAAACGCTATTCGTTAAACTTAATGCCTTGTATGCCTAAAAAAATGGGGTGAGACCAAAATTGAAAGAAAAGATAGACTTGAGGTAAATCTGATCTCAATTGTCCTTTATCTTCTCGGTATCTTTCAGATGGCCCATTTTGATCTTTTAAGGATTGGATAGAGGATTTCAATTGTTCATTATGTTTTTTCAAGACACCAATCTTCTTTTCATAATCAGCAATTGAAATCAGAAGCTCACTATAAGTTTGTTCTCTGTTGACAAATCTATGCACAATTTCTCGGGTATCATTTAATCCTGTTGAAGCCTTAATTTTCTGATAGGCCTTTTCAACGTTTTCATATTCTCGAATTTCTCTTTCAATTTTTCTTCTTAAGAAATGATTCAAAAATCTATGAACCAACAACACTTCTCTCCATCGAGTCTAAGGGAATTATTTCATATGAGAAGATTTTGAAATTTTACATTATTGCTGTCTTGTAAATCATTTGAAATATTTTCAGCCAACACTTGATTTCTTTCAAATCTCTCTGCTCTATTCGGAGAAGATTGGTGAATTTTTATTCCACATTAAAGTTACCTTTTAGTTTCGGCTTCTTCTTGAGCAATGACAGTTTGTTCAAATACATCCAGATTTCCTTGACGTTTTCGATCTTCATGTTCCAAGTGCTGTGGTAATGGATGAAGTAATTCAATTGAATTAATATATACCTTGACAACACCTTCAAACATATTTCTAGTTTGGAATTCAAATTGCTTAGCTTTAACAGTTTGTTTAGTTTCTGTATTGAGTTCCCTTTGTTCTTTATGAAGGATGTTTTCCAAATAAGCTTCTTTCATTTGATCAGCTAATTTGTCATGCTAAGAATGAAATTTAAGAATTTCTTCTATGGCCATATGGGAACCTTTGTTCTATCAAGCATGTTGGAATATACTCTTTTATTCATGAATGCTTCTTCAATCTTGACATTTTGGTGCTCCAAAGCAATATTCAACCTGTCTAATTTCTAAAATATCTTGAGTTTTGTTTTTTGTAGAATAAATACTGATTGAGCTGTAAGTAATCCTTCTGAGATTGTCTCTTCTTTAGTCCTCATATTATCGATTTCGCTCTAGATAAGAGTTTGATTATATCTCTGGCCCAAATAGTACTCGAAGTTTAGTGATTTCTTGTTCTTTTTTGACGCATAATTCTCTAGTTTCATTACATTTTTTGCGAAGGGTCAACACATTTAATGTTGCTTCTTTAACCTCATCTGCAACAACCTTTTGGATGATGATGAGAATACTTTCTTGAAAAATAAAATACATCTCCACGATCTCTCATTGGGGTCATTGTAACTCTGCTGTCTTTCAAAAGTTCGCTCACATTATTGGATCTAGAAGGTTCTGGTAATTGTTTTTGAAATGATTGGCAACCTGATATATTTATCGAGAGTTCGCATTTGGAAAGAATTTCCCATTGAGGGAAATCTGAATTTTTCTTTTGAACCAGAATTTTGCATGATACTCCCACGATTTGGAGAGATAACAGGAAGAAGAGTCTGAAAGGTATCAAATAGAGGAACTGATTGGGATTACTTGAGAGGAAGTTTTGATCATTTTAGTTGATTGCTTATGAAATAAGTTTCTTTTTATGCTTAGATTAATATAAGTTTTAAAGCGAGTAAAATCAAACAAAATTGTCTCAAAATAATCATTAAATTAAACCTCATATCTCAAGTTGGTTGATTCATTTGGAAAGTTTTTTCATGTAAAAGGAAGTTTTGGATTTTTAAAAACTCATAAATCAATTGATGGAGATATAAGTGTAAAAGAAAAAAGATGTAAAATAATAGTGAATGAAAGATTATTAAAAAATAATGTTCAGCAAAACATAAAAATTAATTTGTTTGACTGGTGGCACTTTGGGGTTCATTGACAATTTTGGTAGCAGATAAAACTTTGATCAAGTTGAGATTTGGAATTTTATTGGTGGCTATATGTAGGACTTTTTCAACTTTTTTTCTGCACATAAAACATTTATCAGATTTCTGGCAACTTTCTAAGGCGCATTTATAACAAACTCCTCCATGTCCACAGCCCATGATGACTGCGTCGGCTTGACTTTCACAACAAATGATACAAATCTTATCATCATCTTTCTCTGATGCTCTATTTTTGAGCTGTGGAGTTTGCAAGTTTGAGAGAAACCCGGCATAGTCCACTTGTTTTGCATAATCAATATCATCAGCTGTGAAACAAAGTTTTTGGGTGTCAATGGGAATGCTAATTTCTGGTTGTTTTATTGAAGCTGAAAAACACTCTAGTTTTTTATTTCGAGAGTAAGATGAGGGAATAATCAGAGGCTTGGGCTTTCTATGATCGCGGAAAGCGATCTTTTTCGTGACTGACACTGACGGATCTCTAATTTCACTCATATTCTCTTTAATGAGAGGGAGATTGTAAGATTTTTCATCATAGTAATTTCCTTTTCCATTTTTGATAAGAAGGACTCTTTTATGGAAATTCTTGAGCTTTTCTTTATCTTTGAACTTGAGGCTTTGATTCAAAGTAAGGAAATAGCTTGAGCTAAACCTGACAATATGAGAAGGCAAATTATAAGAATCCTTTTGAAGTTTGATTCGATATGATTTGGGTTCTGCTGATGAAATATCATTTCCCATGATCTGATTGATAAATAACCCAATTTTCACTCTTTGGAAGATTGTGAAAGCAGTTAAGAAGACAATCTGACAAATTCCAGCAATCAAGGAAGCTAGAATCAAAGGTTGATCATTTCCACTCTGAAGCTCTTGAGCAAACCCGAAGGTTAAAAGAGAGACTACAGCGATGTATCCACTAAAAGTAAATGAAATCCAAAAGAGGCCAACAACTTGTGGATCTCGATAATTAGTAGATTGGTCAAAGCATAGTGAGAAAACAAACATTCCAACCAGTCCAAGACAGTAAAGAGAGGCAGCTGCAAGCAAAACCCAGGTAATACAAAACACCTTCTGCCAAGTCCAGTCCATGAAATTATCGACTTTGAGGCAGATGAAAAGAACTTGCAGCCAGAGCATTAACTTGAGAAGCAAGCTAAGAAACTGGGAACTTCCATTGCTTCTGTAGATGTCAAAGTAGCAACTAAGAACAATGCTGAAAGTGACTGGAATTAGAGACATAGTTAAAGGTACTTGGACATCCTCAAGTCGAAGAAATCCAAAGATTTCAAAGGCAAAAATAGCGATAAGTCCAAAAATAAGATTGGCCCTCTTCTGACCAGCAGAGTGCTTTCTTGTCAAACAGTAAAGTGAGTAAATTTGTACTGTCCATAGAAAAGCAAAAACAAAGTGATATGAGTAGAGTTTGAGATGAAGTCCGAGTAATAAGCAATAAGCCATTAATGAGATTCCATAATTTCTGAATACTTGGATTGAAAAAGGATCTTGGAGTTGGGAGTGACTTGTTGTTGAATTATTTCTCATTCTTTCAGTAGTAATGGTGTTTTGATCTGTATTGAGATCATTTTGAGTAGCGACCTCATTTTCATGTTGAACCCCGTTTCTATTCTCTTCTTCAGAGTTGCTTTCAATAATACCAAAATCTCTTATGTTCATGAAATTTCCTTCTTGTGGCAGGATTTCCTCATCATCATGAGAATTTATTTCGACAGTTTGTTCTTGCGGCTTAAATCTTGAGGGTTTTTCAGTCATGAAAGGGTTCACTTTTGAGACACCTTCTTGTCTGAAAAGTGAGGGACTCTTTTGTTTATAAAAATCGTCTGTCTTGCTTGGAAGTCTTCTCATGATGGTTGCAGATTTAATTTCTTCTTTAGTCTCAGAGAACTGATATTCATTCTTTCTCTTTATTTGAGGAGAGTTGAGATTCTCTTGAGATCTTGCCTTTAAATACAGATTCATAAAGCCTTTTGCATGATTTCTTTTAGAAGTTCTTGGATGCTGTGGCGTCATGCAATTCCGATCAGATAGACTGGCAAAGTTTCGAGTATCGATTCGGAGACTTTCGAAACAAACACTTTTGTTCATCTATTCCAGTCTAATAGAATTCAAGATTAAGGTATTATATTTATTTTATCTTTTCTAACTGAAAAAAAAAAGTTTGCAATTTAAATTGATCAGAAAATTCTTGATGGTTTTTGAGAAATACATTTATACATTATTTAAAATATCATTAATAAGTTTTCTACTAAAGTCATCTAAGATTTCATCTTCAGGAGAGCTATCATCGACTTTTTTAATAATCTGAATGGTTTGAAGAAGTTGATTTTGAAGGTTTTGACTTTGTGTTGTCAGAAACTCGTTTTTATTTGAGATTTCCTCAAGTAACATTCGGTGACAAGCTTGAGCCTCGTTATAATTATCTTTTAATGGGAGAGGCTTTAAGAATCTGGAGAAAATTTCTTCTGATTGAGGGTCTTGCAGCTCATATTGATAGAGAGCGATTTTTCCAAGAGCTGAAATTGCAACATCTGTACAGCTTGCATTCTCAGAGTTGAATGCTTTGGGATCATCAAGAGTTTGCAAAATAACAGTGAGAAGGACATTTTTAATTGGTTTGAAAGTTGACCTGTCCATTCTCTTGGCAATGACACCAAACCCAGACAAAACATTTTCTTTAATATCATTAAAAGCGGGTTTTTCACAACAAGCAACCAAATGAGTAACAATATCTGAACTGATATTATTAAAAGCCTAAAAGAGTGAAAAGTTAAAAAAAATGACCAAGAGTGTTTTACATTGAGAGAGCACAATTTTAAAAATATGTTGAAGAACTCAATGGAGTATTCTAATTCTGTAATTGAAGCGTTTTGGTTTGTAATTATGCTAAAGTATTGTTTGACTAATTCTGTTTGTAAATCTGTTTCAACTCCTGTCCCAAAGCATTTGAGTAACACCTCGTTAATTTGTGTAATCACTTTGACAATGATTTAATTTTCAAAGAAAGAAAATACCTTTAAGAATTTCAACATTTTTATTGTAATCATCTTGAAATTCTTCTTGTTTTTCATCATCACAATCATCAAGGTCTTCAAACTTTGCTCCCAATTCTTCATTTTCAGTTTTGCAAAGTTTGACTGCATCCACCATTAAATTGAGCAAGTTGACAACGAGTTCACTTTGTAAAAGGGGCCCAGTTAACGCCTGAATTGATTTATAGATTTGTTTAAACACGAATTTTGATTTAGCCACTAGGAGGTGAGTTGGAGGGAAAAAAATTCTCTTACCATCATGAATTAGTTTGACATTGGTCGCGAGGACTTCAAGAATTGAAGGAAGACATTCAGTGAGGACTCCAGCAACATCGTGTTCATTTTCGCAAGCAAGAACCAGATTTTTAACAGTCTTGAAAGCTTTTCTTGAGATGGTTCCAGAATAATGAGAGAAATATTTGGTGACAACTTTGATTGTAGGTTTAATATAATCATAATAACTTTTGCCAAGATTTCTTGAAAAAACAAAAATTGCGTTCATGGCAGAAATCTTGGTTGTTAAAGCTGAAACATCTAAACCATATACTTGTGCTTCACCCTAATTAGATATTGATTTAGTATCTAGCTTCAATCTTTACTTGTTGTTGTTTATCGGGGATTAATCCGATTTCAGTTTCCATAAGTCTCAGAAGATCCTCAAAGATATATGGCATATACTTGACAAAATCATCACGCAAATAAGAAGAGACTTGACAAAAGACGTCAAGAATAGCTGATCGTTCAAGATCACTAGGATCTAATTCTTGAGCAAGCTTGATAAAGTATTCCATCATTTTATCAGTTTCAGTGCGGAAACCGTCGTCTGCTCGAACTGTATTGATCATAGAGCCGAAACATTCGATGGTTTCTATTCTGATTTGAGCTCTCCTTTCGTTCGTGTTGGCAATATTGGCAAGTATCTCTTTGAGAAGATTCATGACGTCGAGGTAATATTGAGCAAAATTCTGATCCAAAAGAGATGAAAGCACAGAAACCGCATGTAATGCCTTGAAGAAAGGGAAATTAGGTAAAGAAAGTAAATTTATCACTTCTTGTAAGAGAATATCAGAATTTGTGTGAAAAGTGTTTTGAATAATATTGACAAGACTACTAAGAAGTCTCTCACCATAAGGATTGAAAATATCTTGACACTCGTCATCCAAAACATCTATTGGATTAGATTCAAAATAGGACGGATCGAGTGATACCTTTACAAAAATCAAGGAAGGTTTTGAGAGCTTGAACTTGCAATTTAATGTAAGTCTTATCATTGATGACATCAAGAATTTTTTCAATAATTGGCTTATGGAAGTTAATTTGAAGATTTGGCTATTGTATCATTAGGATATCCCGAAATTGGAAAAAAGTATCTACAGAATATTCGCGAGCAAGGATTCCAACAGTGACTAATGAGATATAGATAATTCTCGGGTCATTTGAACTAAAGCCGGTTAAGATATAATTCATCAATTGATCAAGCTCTTTCATGAAAAATTTGGAAGAATCTTGTGCCAATGCTCCAATGCAGATGTAGCTTGCATAGACAGCTGACCATACATCACTTTGTATATTTTGTGTAATGAAAGGCATGAAGTAGGGGAACAAAACTTTGGGGGTGAGGCTGGATGCAAGCTTGGTCAAAGATTCTTGGATCACAAAACAAGGTTCTGATTTTGAAATCACAGAAAATTCCATATCATTAAAAATTCCATCACTTTTTTGTTGCTCAATTTCACACAATACTTGGATATAGGCTGGAACAACTTTTGCCTGGAGGTTTTGAGAACGCCTGACAGCAACATCGCAAAATCGTGAAAGTATTTGGATGCAGATAATCGATTGATTCCTAAGATCTTTACAAAATTAAGCCAACTCATTCATTCTTACTATTTGAGAAATTCTTTGTAATTAGAATTTCGGAGAGGATTTCAAGCGTGTCCTCAATGTAGGGTTTCATCAAAGGAGGGTGGCTTTCAGCGAGTTCTCCGAGGGCTTGAACTAAGGAGATAGCAGTATCGTCGTCATTATCCTTTGCAGTGGCAATCAATAGTTTCAAGATAATAGGAATGATTTGCTTGAATTCAGCTGAGATTTGCTTATCTTCTATGTTTGAGAGAAAACTACTAATGGCCTTTACAGTGGCTATAACTACCTTGCATTTGTTACAACAACAACAATATGAGAGTAATTACATCTTTGTCTGTACTCTGCATGAAATTTTCAAAAACAGGCATTAGATCAGGAGCAATCTTTTGTAGGTCTTCTTCATCAAAGCAGTGGATGCATATATTTTCAATAAAATACATGATGCAAATTTTGATGATATTGCTCTGAGTATTTTGCAATCCAAGAATACTTTGGGTCAAATGAGAGAATGTCGCTATCGAATCAAATTACAACAAGAAAGGCCGGGACATTACATTGATTGTTTGCATAGATCAGCACAAGAATTTCGATGAATCTCTTGTAAATTTTCAATGTTTTTTTATTTTCCTTCAGCAGTACAAAGATTTTCTCAACCATATGCTCAAATTTGCTCTCATTAATTTGTTCATAATATTCACTCTTGTCAAGATGATATTTTTTAATTGATACAGCTGCAAGTTCAACCAACTACCAAACAAAACGAGTTAGTGAATATCTGCCAAATTACAATGATTACTTTTAAATTATCAATATCCAAGATTGAAATATAGAAATCGAGAGAATCATTAGGATTTGAGAGTGCTAGTTCTTTCAGATAGCTTTCAGCTGATGCTCTGGTTGCATTATTATTATCAAAAAAGGAATTGAGAGCTTGGAAAGGATTTGCAAACATCAAATTATTTTTTTATTTCTGATTTTAATTTGTACTTTTTTTCAACACTCTATTATGTTTTTTCTAAAAAATGAGAATGAAAAATTTTTTTGAACTCAAGAGAGAAAATACGAAATGAATGAACTATATATGATTCTTGCTTAACACTGAGAAAAGACAATAATGAAGCTATACTTTTTTTATGCTTTGAAAACATTCAAATGAACGAGTAAAGGAAAATTTTATACACCTTTATAATTCGCTAACTTTTTCATTTTTGATTAGGGTTTGCCTGCTTCACGTTTTAAAACTTCTTCTGAGAATGTTATAACAAATGCGGTTGTTGGGTATTCTGATTTTCCATCATTTGGAGGTGTTTGAGTTTCGACTTTAGCATCAAATCCAGCATAGTCCAACAATCCTCTGATAATACCACCAATAAAACTAGCATAAACATAATCTTTTCCTTCTCTTTTAGGAATAAACTTTAAATATAAAGGTTCATCATCATAGATAACATAAGTATGACTGTCCATTTTTTTAAGAGCTCCAGCTGTTTTATCGAAGAGAGTGCTCCAGACCTAAAAGTTAAGAGACGTCATAATTTCAAGAATTTATACTGAACTGTGAATGATTTTCAATAATTCCAAATGCTTTATTTCTCTTTTGTAATTTTTGTCTTTTGCAATAATAAATTCATGAATTCTGGGACCAAGATGGAAGCCAAGAGCCTCAAGGTTTTCTTCAAACTTATCCTTTTCTCTTTCAAGGAAATATTGGATGATCTCTGAGAAGAGGAAAGAGAATGTGCTCAAATTGACACCAGGACGAGCTTTCAAAGGCTTTTCGTAAACAGATTTCTTCATTATTTGAAATAAAATAAATTAATAAAAATTACTCAATTTCCGAGTTTACTTCTTCAATAATATCAAAATTACCCAGATTTTTACTTCTTCCTTGTTATGAATTGTTTTGAATAGAGAAGAAATTGATTTTCTTGAAAATTGATAACAAGAAAGAGAAAGTCATGTTGAGTCTCGAGGTTTTTATTTGATTGTTTATTTTGTAAATTGGATATTTTATTTAAACTTCAGTTTTAATATTTCTTGAAATGTCTATTGCTCGAACCACTTTGAATGTCGAAGAACCTGTCTTGAGTCTTTCAAAACAGAAGCAGATTAAACTTAAAGAATTTAGAGAATATCTTGTTGACAAGAATGTGCTTTTGGGCTATGTGAAATGTAAAATTTTCTTTTGATCTTTTCTCAAATTTCCAGTTTTATTGGCATTAAGATCTTCACAACAACTTCCCGAGGATCCAATGGCAGCAATGAAGGATTATTTTGGAGCCTTCAAAGGTGCAGAATGGGATGAGGTTACAAACTTAGAGGAAGGAATAAAACAAATGGGTGAAGAGAATGAATCATTATTGGTTGAAATCGAGAATCTCAAAAATGAAAAGATTCGCTTAATCGAACTCAAACAACAAAGAGAACTTGAGGAACAACAAAGATTAGCTGAAGAGGAAGCAAAGAAAGCCAAAAAAGGAGGTAAAAAATAAAATAGTAAATGTTGGTTTGATTGCAATATATAACTGCCTGTTGTAATATCTCTAAATTTTTGATATTTTGCAAGATAAAATCAACTGTTTAGTGGATGATATCTGATCATTCATTCATACTACTTAAAGTGAAAAGTTGCCAAAACAACTGATGATTGTATGTTGATTTATTTCACTTGTGAAATTTGTAATTTTTTTTTCCAAAAAAAATCAAATCGATTCATTTTCAAAAAATTTTTATGAACTTTTTTTCCCTTCCCCAGACTTGGAATCATCCGAGGAAACGCTGATATCAATAATTTTTTTTTGTGTTTTCTGTATAATGTCCGTTTTGAGGGAAAAATGAGATAAATTACATTATATAAAAAAAATAGTTTATCTAAATTTTTATTGTCAATCAAATTTAATGGATTCTGCTATTCAATCGACACATCAACCGAGAGAAAAAAGTTTGGAGCCAAAGAAGCGCCAAGTGGATTCAGAAACTTGGTTTCTTCTGATTCATGAATACTTGAGACAATTGTTCGAGAACCCAGAAAAGGAAAAAGATTTAAAATTATTGCGTCTTGAATCATTAGCTTCTTCGATTGGAAGAAACGTGATTGAAAGAATTGCAGATGAAAGACTTGGCAAGTATAGAGAAAGAAGTCAAATAATTCGATTTATTGCTGTGGAAGTATGGACATTTTTGTTTGGAAAAATGGTGACAAAGGTTGATTACAAAGAAGATGGAGACACTTTTTACTTCCAAGATAATGATTTCAAATTTCTTCGCAGAATTTCTTCCGAGGAGGATTCAGCCAAAGAATATATATCATTTTGCATGAGCTTTATTGGTTACTTGATAAAAGCCGCACTTAAAACATTCCGCATCGAAACAGCTGTGACAGGAGAAACTCAAAACTATGCTGACTATACTTTTATGATCCAGATCAAACACGCCTAGAGGATAATTCTTTTCACTTTCAAATTTTGAGCAGTATATCTCGATTATTATGAATAAATTGTGTAACATTTGCTGATATATAAGAAAAGAATGAATGTACATAATTCTTTGACATCAAATCGAGTAAAGTGTATAGTTTTTAACTACGCCGTGCAACCTGAAAACTTTGTTTCTTTTACAAAATACAGAGAAAAACGAAATTTTTATTAGATACTCACTCAAAAACTCTTGATACAGAAAAATGGAAAAAGAGAAAAGAAAAGAGGATATACAAGGTAACAAGACAGTGATACAAAAATTTTTGGCATTTTAATAAGGCGATGTGACAACAATTTCTTTTGAGAGAGAATCGAAACTCTTGAGTCCTTGGACTTTTAATCCTTGTTTATGAACGAGTCTATGTCCAATTTTTCGCTTTTTGTTCAGAGTATTTGATTTCGTAAGATTGACGGAAAGATCATCATTATGACTGTATTCCTTATGAGAACTCATGAGCTCAAATTGATCCTTTCTCTTATTTTGACGTGCGAGATTTAAAATTAATCCAAGTTTTTCGAGACTTTTTTTGGTTGAGTTGGGAGTAATATTCAATTTGTTATTTCCTGAAAGCTCATCTACATTCAAGTCTTTTAAGAGCATTTTTGAATTGTTGATTAAAGATGCTGCTGTGCTTTTCAGTCCTCCATGTTGTCGAGAAAAATTAAATTTATGCGATTGAGGGAGGTCATATTCAGCACTATTATTTCTAAAAATCAGGTCAGGATTTATCACCAGAAAATGTTACTTTTCAAAACGTAAATCAGGTGTAAATCGACTTTCGAGAAAGCTTATTGGAGAAGGACTTTGATTGCTGAATTTAGTCGAATTATTATACAAAGCACTGTTGACATTGATAATTTCGGAGATTTTTAGATAGTCACTTTCCTTCTTTGGCGATGGCTTTCTGTTGAAATTGATATTTTTAACACTTTTAGGCACCAAAGAAAGAGGCTTAAGAATTCTTTGAGATTGATCAAAACGGACTGGTGTTTGATCTTCATCATTCAACAAAAACTCTAATTGTAAATCAGAGAATATTCTCAATTCGGTTTACTGTGAGGGTATCGAACTTGTGTTTTGGCTGTAAAATCGACAGGATTGAGTTTCTTCTGTTCAGACAAGAGAATCATTTTTGGTTTCTCAAATCTGATTGGTTTGGTGTGGGATTTTCCGAAAATATTTGGAATTGGGCTCTGGAAATCAACACCTTTTGTGACAGATCAATATTTTGGATGAGGAACAATATTACTCAAGGACACTCTTGGGTCTTTTTTCAAGGCTAGAGACATTTCTGGGAAAAAATAGATTTTATTCGCAAAGCTAATACGAAGTTCAAGGCTTTTCTTCGAAGGTTTAAAAACTGATTATGATTTTTTAAATTTTATCATCATAAACTTTTAATCCGGTATATCATTTTGGATTATTTCCAATATCTTGAAAACAAATATCTCCTATTTTCATCAGTTATGAATGAATATATTTTTTTTCTTAAGAAAAATCTATGATATGAAATTTCCAGAAAAATTACCCCTCAATAGTCATGAACTGATTTTGTTCGATTTCTATTGAATTGATTCGAAAGGAAAAAAATTGTTTGACGAGCCAAATCAAGTCAAAAGTATTATTTATAAATTATATACTAAAAGAGAGAAAGTAATATATTCAACCAAAGTAAAAAAATGGCAACTCTTCCTGCTTTGTTAAATCAACTTGAAACTCTTGCTCAAGCTGAGACCGTTAATGAATCTCAAGCTTCAAAGATTATCACTGAGCTCAAGGTAGGCGTTTGTTTGGATCTTTCTTTAAAATTGAAAAAAGATTTGGTCAAATTCTATTGATGTTACACAAGAATCTTTGAATAAGAATTCCGAACTTTTGGGAGCCTTGAGTAAGGGAATGACTTGGAATGAATGCTAATAAATTAGGACGCTTCGAAGAGCTTCTTATCAATGTGAATATTAAAACCAAGAATTTTGAAGAGTTTGAAAATGCCTATAAAAGATTGAAGGTTTACAACGAAGACCTCGCTCACCTTCTCCCTAAGTCCCAAGAACTTGATAGAATCGTTGGCTTGTACCTTTTGTTTTTGTTGTCATTCAACAGGTATACACATTTTCCGCTTGAATCATTAAAGAAAATAGATTTGCTGATTTCCACACCGAATTGGAAAAGGTTGGTGAAGAAGACCAACAAAACCAATACATCAAGTTCGCCATCACCTTGGAACAATCTCTTGCTGTCGGAAATTACAGCAACCTCTTTGAATCAAGAAAGAAATCTCCTTTGGCACATTTCAATGTCTTCTTGGACAGAATCCTGGAAACCATTAGGTTCAAGTGTTTTAGTGATAGTTAACTGACTTATGATCTAGACACGAAATTGCCCGTAGTTCAGAAAAGGCATATGACAATTTGCAACTTGATGGCGCGCTTAAAGTCTTCTTGCTTAATTCAAGAGATGAGTTGAATAACTTTATCCAACAAGAACGTAAAAATGGTGAACAAAATGGAATCGAATGGAGAGTCGAGAATAACCAACTCAGATTCATTAGAGTATATTATTTTTACTGGAGACTTGAAAAACTAACTTTTCATAGCTTGATGATGACCAAAACAAACTTGCCTTTGCCAACAGCATTCCTGATGTCCTTAACTATGCTCAAGAATTAGAAAAGATTATCTAAAATCATTCGTAAAAAATTTCGTAAAGAGATTTTATTAATAACAAAAATGTGTTCGTTTCACCAAAAAATACTTTATTTTCATAAATAATAATATTATTCGTAATACTGCTGGAAAATTTTAAATAAAATGATAACTCTCTTTATTGAATTCTGATGTGGGGAGAATGATGTAATTTTTTTTTTATAGTTTTCTCAACATTATTTAGACAAGAAAAGTGATAAATGCTGAAAAATACGATCAAAATATGAGATTCAATAATAATAATAAAAAAAATTATCAATCAATCGATTTTAGAGCTACTTTTCTGGGAGTCGAGAAGCAAGAGCTTTATCTCTCATTTCTCTGGCGGTTTTAATTTTCTTTTTCAAATCAACAACAGCAGCTTTGACACCATGCTCTTCAAAGATTTTCAAGGCTTTACTATAGTATCGTTGAGCGTCTATAAAACTATTTTGGAATAATTGTAAAGCTCCGATAATCTTCAAAGTCTTGGCAAGTTGGAGAGAATCTTCACCATAGAAGCTAGCTTGCAATTGTTCAGTTTCCAAAAGTTCTTTCAAAGCTTCCTCATTTCTGTTATTTTTCAATAAAGCCAGAGCAACAGCCTTTTTAATTTTAATAGTTCTCTTGTCCATATCTCCGTATAATTCAGCATAAATTTTCTTCACCTTATCCAAACTGTCAATATAGCCTTCAATATCATTATTCTTTTGCTGATAGGTGCTCAAAGCAGTATACAAATTGGCAATATATTCTGGATTCTTTTCAACATTAATTTCGACAAGAATATCTATTTAAAAAGGAAGGGGTTAGTGGATTGTTTCCTATTCAATTTTACTGATAGCTCTTTTTTGATATTCAACAGCCTTTTCATAATCTTCTTTTTTGGAGTAAATTTTAGCAGTCTCAAGATAAACCAAAGCGCAACTTTCGGACTTGAATCCATACTTGGCTTCAGAGATATCCCAAACCTGAAGTTTTTAGTTAACAGAAACTATTCATTTCATTACTTTAGAGATGTATTCTAAGGCTTGATCATAATCTTGAGTTTTAGTATAGCAGTTGGCAAGCAAAGTCATAATACTAGCACAATTAATATCTTCTTCACCATAACAAAGTTGAGTCATTTCTAAAGCTTTTTGTAACAATTCTATTGTAAGAGATGAATATTGTTTATTGAAACTCTTTTTATTTACCGACAGAATCTTCACAATTATTCATTTCCAAATAAGTCCTGAAAGTAGATTAATTGGTTTCTATTCATTTCACTTACTTTCCTAAGAGAGTGAGGATATGAGCATGATATTTTTTGGATTCAGATTTTTCTGAAAACAATTTGCTATTCTTTTTCAAGGCGGTTGTCAGATGATCAATTGCTTGTTCGAAGCATTTAAAGTTCAAGTATGCTTCTCTGAAAATTTTTAGAGAAATATTTTTCTGGACTATTACCCCAATTTGCAATGTGAAGTCACCAAATAACTAGGTGTTTTACCATGGACAATGACAAGAATCTTTTTTATGTCAGTATAGTTTTTGAAAAGGAGTTACCTTTGCTAATGCCAATTGATGGACTCTAATTTGGACAAGGTGTTCATCACTCTTGTCACGAGCAAATTCATCCAAGCTTCGAATTTTATCTTCTACAGAAAAATCAGATTGAGACGAGATATTCACAATATACCAAGATCAGCACTAAGGTTGATTTCCATTTCCTCAGTTCCATGATTTAAGCTTTCTTCCTTATGAGGAGTTTCTACGATTCCAACTTCCATTTTAGACAGGCAATAAATTCAGTTGTTTTTTTTTTAATTTTATTTAATAATACTCGATTGATACGATACGAGACAAGAAAAGAAAAGACAATAAACTTTATTCATAATTCTGATGAACTTTTTTAGTTTGGTTTTTGATGATATCCTGATTTTGGGGAAGAGATGATTTGAAATTTTTTTTTATTTAGAACAATCTTCAGAAGATGAATTTTTTGTTCAAAGAGAAACTCTGATATTAGTCTCACGGGGCAATAAGAGTTTAGTTTCTATTAAAAGACCATGGTTTGAGAGGCTAGATCAAAAACTACATTGCCGGGGTGCATGATAATTAGAGAATTTAGATGATCTTATGGAGTGAAAACTTGTTTGTAATTATTGTGAAATAGGTGGATATTTTAAGATTGAAAAAAAATCAATGAATAAAATATACAGGAAAAAAAGAGTTTTTTTTCGAATTTGGAGTTTTCAGGATGGAATGTAGGAAAGAAAACTATCCGCCTTTTATCAAAACCTCAATATTTGAGACTGGAAGATTTTTTTTTAATTTGGGACGAAATTGGAAGCCCGGTATTTGGACAAAATTAATAAAGTACATTGGCATGTTTCGTTATTTTAAAAGAAAAAAGCTTTGAATTTGATTTTAGC
>PJUD01000488.1_pt1 | contig 19725 bp, 10 predicted proteins | sample 1512341 | NCBI WGS metagenome assembly PJUD01 (sample SAMN08177675, study PRJNA422409) | Feces metagenome, whole genome shotgun sequencing project. | isolation source: Chicken feces (3) enriched on wood chips: beechwood xylan treatment | host: Gallus gallus | place: USA: Madison | collected 2015-01-15 | reverse complement strand
GCTAATAGCAAAGTTCACCACACTCTCTTGCAACAATACCGCATCGAATTTCTCCGATATTTCTGCCAAATAAATGAAATTATTCAATGAAACTATCTGTGATAAATATTGTTCGCAAAGAGTCTTCAACTCTCCAATCACATATTTATCAGAAATTTCCAAGAGCTCTGTTGCGCGGTTTTTTGTCAATTCTACCTCATTCAAATAGAAATATTTCAACATCGCTATTTATTGTTATTAAAGAATTTTTGAAGAGCAAAGTTACCTTGAAAAGTGTCCCCTTTCATATCGGTAATTTCGATATTTGTTGATTGTGATTCCATCATTCCACCTTAAAATAATTAATTTCTTGATATTTTCAAAATTTGCAAAAAAAAATTTCTTTTTTCATTTTCCTTCTTTTAGGAAAAAAAGCAAAAAATCCAACAATATTCATAAAACTTACTTAAGAACATATTTTCAAAAAATTTTGATCGAGCAGCAATAATCCCTTTATGAGCTTTAATCTCTTCGCCTTGGACCACAAAGGTCACATCAGCAAACAATTTTTCTATATACAATTTTCGCATCTGACTAAAATAAGCATGATCTTTTCCTTGCAAAACCAACGAATGTTCTTCCAATTTCTCATTTAAACCATTACCTACTTTTATTATATTTTTTCCTTTCAAATTTTCTTACTAAATTCAATTGCACTGATACTTTTTATATAAGAAGCAATTGACTGACCTCCCCAAAACACAATAGAACCTTTCATACAAATTGATGTATGATAAGATCTCGCAGTCAGTCCAGAACCATTCACCGATAATTTCTCCCAAGTTTCATTCTCAATATCAAAAGAATAAAGCTCATCACAATGCCCACTCAAAGCCAAAGTACCACCAAAAATAAACAATTTTCCATCCATAGAATCCACAGAAGCTCCTCTTCTGCCAGCTGGAATTGGACCTTTTGCCCTTGTAACTTGACTCCATAATGAATTTCCTTAAAAAAAAGTTCAGCTTTTTCGATTATTTTCATATTTTTACCAAAGTTATAAATCCAAAGATCATTCAAAAATTGTTTATCATCATGTCCGCCATAAATTATCATTTGATCATTTACAACTGTACTTGAATGGCCCCATCTTTTACTTGGCATAAAACCGACATGGTTTAGATCAAGAATGCCCCATTCACTTGGATTAATTGACGATAAATTCAAACAATAAAAAGTGTATTTTGGGAGTTTTTCATGCTGATCTTTTCCTCCAAACACAAACAATTTATCTCCATAAATAGAAGCTGTATGATTTGTTCTAAATATCCCACTCCCGGCCAAAGATTTTCTCTCCCATTTAGCTTTAAATCCTATGATTTTTTATTGATTGAAAAATCTCCTTTCAAGGTACCATCACTATCAGAAAAAGTTAAAATTCCAATATCTTTCTTCACACCATCGGAGTCAGAACCTCCGAAAATAACAATTTCATTTCTTCCATAAATACAAGCTGAATGTCCTTTCCTTGCTGCCCAGGAATCTCCTTCAATCTGAACCCTCTCCACACTTTTATTGGAAAGATTAAAAGAGATGACATCAGTAAAATAAGTCAGTTCGCCTGAATTATCTCTTCCTGTTCCTCCAATTGTGATGATATTCATTCCAATTAAAGTAGATGTATGTTGACATCGAAAATTGACATCATTTCCAAGAACTCTGTAATTAAGAGAAAGACTCTTTGAAGTGGATTCTATGGCAAGGAATGAGAACAGAATGAATTATGGGATGTTACCTGTTTCCATATGATAAAAATTAGACTATCAGTATTTAATAAGTTTGTGAGATTTCTCAAGTATATGGGGAAAAAATTCACAAGTGTTTTTTCTTATGAAATTAGTTGAACTAAATTTTATTTAGTTGGTTTCATGAATCTAGTTGAAATGAGTTTGAATTCAATATTTCATTAATAAAACCCTATAGATAGATTCATCAATTTCTCAATTAGAGAGAGAGAACTTAATATCGAAATAACATTTTCAAAGAGAGAGATATGAGAGAGAGGATTTTTTGTTTTGATGTTTTTTAAGGGTCAATTATAATAACTCTTATTGGGCAAATTATATGAAAGCATATTTATGAATATACTTATATCAAATAATATGAAATAAAACTATCAAGTTTATTTCTTGGCAGCGGGGGTCTTCTTTTCGACGGACTTGATGACACCGACAGCGACAGTTTGCTTCATGTCTCTAACGGCGAATCTACCAAGAGGGGGATAGTCAGAGAAGGCTTCAACGCACATGGGCTTGTTGGGGATGAGGGTAACCATAGCGCAATCACCAGACTTGACGGACTTGGGTTCTTCTTCGAGGACGGTACCAGTTCTTCTGTCGATCTTTTCCTTGATTTCAGCGAACTTGCAGGCAATATGGGCAGTGTGGCAATCGAGGACGGGGCAGTAGCCGTTACCGATTTGACCGGGATGGTTGAGGACGATAACTTGAGCATAGAAAGAAGCAGCTTCCTTGGGGGGATCGTTCTTGGCATCACCGCAAACGTTACCTCTTCTGATGTCCTTAACAGCGACGTTCTTGATGTTGAAACCGACGTTGTCACCGGGGATGGCTTCTTGGACGGATTCGTGATGCATTTCGACGGACTTGACTTCAGTGGAGACGTTGGAGGGAGCGAAGTAGACGGTCATGCCGGGCTTCAACATACCGGTTTCGACTCTACCGACGGGGACTGTTCCGATACCACCGATCTTGTAGACGTCTTGAAGGGGAAGTCTGAGGGGCTTGTCGAGGGGTCTCTTGGGGGGGATGATAGCATCGAGGGCTTCGAGGAGAGTGGGGCCCTTGAACCAGGTAAGGTTGGGGGACTTTTCGAGCATGTTGTCACCGTGCCATCCGGAAATGGGGACGAAGGGAACCTTAGCGGGGTTGTAACCGACCTTCTTCAAGTATTCGGCGACTTCCTTTTGGATTTCGTCGAATCTGGATTGAGACCAGGAGACGGTCTTTTCGTCCATCTTGTTAACACAGACGATCATTTGCTTGACACCCAAAGTGAAGGCCAAGAGAGCGTGTTCTCTGGTTTGTCCTTCCTTGGAGATACCAGCTTCGAATTCACCGGGGGGAGAGGCAATCATGAGGAGAGCAACATCGGCTTGGGAAGTACCGGTAATCATGTTCTTGATGAAATCTCTATGGCCGGGGGCATCGATAATGGTGAAGTGATACTTACCAGTTTCGAATTTCCAGAGGGAGATATCGATGGTGATACCTCTTTCTCTTTCAGCCTTGAGCTTATCGAGGACCCAAGCGTACTTGAAAGAACCCTTACCGAGTTCGTTGGCTTCCTTCTCGAACTTTTCGATGGTTCTCTTGTCGATACCACCGCACTTGTAGATCAAGTGACCAGTGGAGGTGGATTTACCAGCATCGACGTGACCGATGACGACCAAGTTAACGTGAATCTTTTCCTTTGGCATTTGGAGAGGTGAGAATAATTTATGATATTATTCTTTGGCACGCACGCTGCCGATTAAATATTATGGCTCTGAATATCTTTATGCCAAAGCAAATTAAAAACCCCCGGTTTTAATTTACTTCTTTGCCAAAAGATATCGTAAATTTGTGGCTTTTTCCGCCTCTCGTTTAATTAAAAGGGGTCTTTTTCTGAATTTCTTTAGAGCAAATCTTTAGCCAAGCAAAAGCACAGAATTACTAAATTTGCCGCGAGTGTTGATTGTCTTCCATAAATTTGTTTTTCTTTCTAATAACCGCTTTCCTGAGGCTAAAAACAATCGAAATCTTTTATCCGATGCCTCTCACTCCATTAACCCTTCTTCAATGCTATTTTTCCATCTTTTCATATAAAAGCCTTTCTTTCTTAAAACCTCACTTTGAAGTGTCCTTAACCTATGGCTAACCTCCTTTCTATGGAAGAGACAATCGAATTTTCTCGAATCGAAAAATATTAAGACTTCAGTTAATATAAGAGAATTGTCTTAAAACTAAACCAGCCCTTCACACAATCCCTTCCCTTTTTGTTACATAAGCCTATCCATAATTTAAAAATTTTTTCCCCTTTGTTTTCTTAAAGTGGTCAAACCAATGGCCACGTTGATTGCTTAATTTAATTAATATAAATCCTTTTCATCTCTTTGTGCAATTCCAAGTCTTTTACTCTTTTGTGTTTTACTTCAGAATGACTTTGTTTCCCCGCTTGAATCTTCTCCATTAGATTCCTTGCATTTATTTTATTTGCCGTCATTTCGAGAGAACCCACTTCTTATAAAACATTTTTTCCTTATAAACTATCGTCCTCAATCAAAATCTTTCAAAACAGCCACTTCTGATCTGAGAAACTTCGAGATCAAAATTTTTTTTTATCTCTTGAAAACTTTTCTCGTTACCAAAAACTTTCAACTCATTTTCTGAATTTTTTTATGAAAATTTTCATTCCAACCTAAATTTTTTCTTCCTCTCTTTTTATTTATCCTCTCTCCTTTAGATAGAAATCCCTTCTTCTTGTCTATTTATTCTAAACCCTTAAAACAACCTCAATTCCTTTCAATACATCCAAAACAACACACTCAAGTCATAAACTTATATAAATTCTAAAAATACACAAAAATACGCAGAAACCCTCCAAATCCTTAAAAACCTAAAATTTATATAAAATCATCACTTCATCTCCCGCTTTCTCAAGGATCTCTCAGTTCTTTGTTTAGTCTCATGCTTTGTCATATCTAAGCGTTTTACTCCACACTTTAAAAAATTAATGAATTGAAATTCAAAATGAAACAAAGATCAACCTTAATTTTGTCTCTATCAGATAGAATTATGCTCACACTTGTTTTGATCAATTCTCACTTTTTTTTCTTCACAAAGTCATGTTATTCTGAGGTCTCACTTATAAATTTCTTGGAAAGCCCCCTTCAAGACCTGGTTCACCCTTGAGATTGAGGCTCATAAAGATTTTCACCTTACCTCGAAAACCGAATTTTTCGACCTTAAAAGACCAATTTTTTCTAACGTCCTCCATACCATAAATCTCGTTCCCAATCGTTGTTTTCCAGTTGCCTTAGAGTATAGTATCTTCAAATCTACATTCTTGACTTCTTTCGAGTCTCTTTTCTATTTTTATATGAATTCTGACCTAGTCTACAATTTAGAAATCTCTCTTGAGACCTAAGAAACCTTTATTCTCGTTCTTTAGAGCTACTCTCTAAACCTCTTAGGAAACAAAATTTGTGATTTTTCAAGTCTCTCTTAATCTATCATTCATAATCGACATATAAGGAGCCATATGATGTAAAAATCAACTCAAAAAGTCCTGTCTTGATCATCTTAAAGAGGGTAAGGAGGAGGAGAAGAGCATCTTAGAAATGACTAAGAAAAAGTTCATTTTGTCATCATGACCAAAGCATTAAAGGGATACAGAAATTTTGATTCAGAAGTGTCCATACAAAGGTTAAGATTTAATATTTGGCGAACGATCAATGAAAATTCACAACGTGCTAACAACTTTATTTCAGGGTTAAAATTATATCTGATGCCTCCTTTGAAACCACCACCCTTGTTTTGGCTTGCCAAAACTTAGTTTAGGCCGTTTTCTAAGCACTTTTATCATATTCTAGGCCTCTTAGGCACACTCCATATAACTTTGAGAGAGAATAAGAAACATTAACTTAATTATTCTAACTCATTCAGTATTGTGATAGAGATTGAGCCAAGTGATAGAAGACCTTAAATCTTGGTCGTTCTGCATGGCCAGAAGGCCGTGACAGTCTTCAAGTTCCTTAGAAAACTCCTTAAGATTTAAATGTTCGTTTCAAAGTTGATCAAGATCAACAAAAAATGCTATTGAAAATACGAAATTCCAGATTTATAGGGCCTTATTCTACCACAAGCTTCTTCTAAACCTTAATTCTCACTCATAAGGACTCATAGAGCTCCCCAAATATGAAGTTGAGGTTCTTCCTAGAGATTCAACACTTCATTAAACAATATTTCAAATTTCGATAGGAAGAGTAACAGACAGGGTTCTCCTGCCGTCAAAATCTTAAAGAAGAGGTTTAACTATGCTAAAATGCGTGGAAAAGTGGGGATAAAGTGGGAAAGGAACAAGAAAGATACAGTTTTTTCTTTTGGAATAAATTTGTAAGAATCCAAAGTTTCATAGAGGGAACTTTTAATGTAAAGTGAGTTTTAATTAAGTTCTAAAATGGATCCACAGAATTCTGGTAAATTGAATTTCTGTGGCTGATTATCGGGAAAAACCAAGATTTGCAAATAGCTTTATTTTTTATTGTCTTTCTTTAACTCATAAAAAAAGACCCAATAAATTTTATTTTTCTTTTCAGTATCTATTCATCACAAAACTCAAAAAATCAATTTTCTTCCCTTTACGTTTCAAATTTTTCCTTTTAAAGACAAATCTTCAGCATCCTCACCTGAATTTCTTGATTTCTCATCACTCAAAAATTTCCATATGATCCTTTCTTCTCAATCTCAAAAACTCTCCTGACAGAGTCGAGATGTTTCCTCTTCTTCAACTCTTAATGACTCTTCACTGAAAAATTATTGAATATATTGACTAAATATCTTTCGTTTTTGTCTTGTTTTCTTTTAGCATTAGAATGATAAGCATAAAGAAAAGAGTCAAATTCATCGAAAAAATCGAGAATAAGATTTTCTTTTTCTTCAAGAAAAGAAGAAAATTCAAATGTTCTTTTCTTAATTCTAAGTTCAATGATGAAATAAAAAATATTTTGGGAAGGGAGAAAATAAGATGGATTCCATCAAAGAAAAGATATTATTATTACATTATTGAGTGATAAATGAATCCAACAATTTTTATCAGAAAGGTTTATCAGAAAGGTATATGAAAGTTTAAACAAAGATTTCTTCAATTTTATTGATTAATAAAGTTTGTACCAAATTAAAAAGGAAAAAAATCAAAGGAAAATTTTTTCTCGCAAAAAAGAAGAAAAGGCTCTACAAAATTTTTTCTCAAAATATTAAAAATGTAGTTCATTAGCTTCCTCTCATCCTGCTCTCTGATATTCTGCCAAAGAAAATTGGCTTCCGTTAGATTTCCAAGAAAATTTATAAAGAAAGTCAGAAAAATCTAAAGAAATTCAGAAAAAAAACTCACGAATCCCACTTTTCTTAAAAAAATTCTAATAAACTGTCACTCGGCGATTATAAAATCCATCTCATATCTCATATCGAAATATTTCTCATCGATTATTATCTTCATATATTTATCTTTACTAGTCTCATAACTTCCCACAATAATTCTATCAGAACTCTCTGAGGTCGCACATTATAGTACAATTTCCAAGAAATTGTCACTCTATGAGGCAAAAATTGCCTTTTTCACTCAAGCCATAATCGGATTTTCCCTTTTTAAATGCAAATAATTTAGACCCTTTTATTCTCTACCTTATAGTAAAAAATTAACTTTCAAGGATTTTTTCCTTCAAATTCTGCCAAATTTATGGTTTTATCATACAAAAAATAACAAAATAAAATCAAGAGATTTTAACATCTTCTCTCCCCCATATTCTCAATGGTTTCCAAGAATACTCAAGACATCAACCTCATCATCCTCGGCGCTCCTGAAGCTGGAAAGGCCACCACTGTCGGCCAACTCCTTTATGGAATCGCTGTCAAAGATGATAAAGAAAAACTTCATCAACAAGCTCAAGCTCTTGGAAAGAATGCTGAAGATCCTGCTTGGATCCTTGATAACTTCAAGGATCAAAAGGAAGCCGAACAAAATGCCTCTTTAAAGATCACTACCCCCAAAAACCAATTTAATGTGACTGAAATCTCTGGCTACAAGAACTTCCTCAAGAACATCATCCTCAGTTCTTCTTCTGTTGATGCTGCTCTCCTCGTTATCTCTGCTAAGGCTGGAGAATTCGAAGCTTCTGTTACCAATGACGAATTATTTTATCAACATGCTCTTTTGGCCTTCGCTCTTGGTGCTAGAGACTTGATCATTGCTGTGAACAAGATCGATGGTGAATCCGAAGCCAGATTCCAAGAAATCCAAGAAGCTGTCTCTGAGAGACTCAAGAAATCCACCACTCTCGATGCCTCCAATATTACTTTTGTTCCTATTTCTGCTCTTAAGGGTGAAAATATCAATCAAAAAGCTTCTGATCTTGCCTGGTATAAAGGTCCTACCCTTCTCCAAGCTTTCGAAGCAATTAAAGCTCCCAAAACTCTTGCTGAAAAACCTCTTAGATTATGTGTCCAAGATGTTTACAAGATTGGCAACGCTGCTGGACCAGTTCCTACTGGTAGAGTTGAATCAGGAACCTTGAAGATCGGTGCTCAAATCACTTTTGCTCCTGCTGATATTAACACCAAGGTCGTTTCCTTCGAGACTATACAAGGAGGAATTACCGACACAGCTTTACCTGGAGATAATATCGGTTTTGCTGTTGAAGGTAAGGTCCAAAAGGAAGATCTTCACAGAGGTTCTGTCTGCGGTGATATCAAGAATGATCCCCCAAGAGAAACTTTGAGCTTCGAAGCTTATGTTTATTTCACTGAAGATTCTGAAAAAATCGAAAAAGGCCGTAAGATTACCGTTGACTGCCACACTGCTCATATTGCTTGTGAAGTTGCTGAAATTAAAGAAAATATTAACAAGACAGATGGATCTGTTGTTGAGAAGAACCCCGAACTTTTGGGAGCTGGAGATTTTGCTTTGATCAAGCTTGTCCCCACGAAGCCTATTGTTGTTGAAGCTTTTGGTGATTATGCTGCTCTTGGAAGATTTGCCATGAGAGGTGAACAAACTCAAAATATCGGTATTGGCTTGATCGCATCTGTTGAAAAGAAAGCTAAAGGAAAGTAATAAGTAATAAGTATAATTCAATATCATAATTAATGTTAATTATTGAAAAAATTTTTGCATAAAAAAACTTTATTCAATATCAATCTATCTAAATAAAATTGATAAGAGAGTAAATTTTTTTTTTTAAAAAGGAAAGTCAACAACAATATTTAAGAAAGAAAGTCTCATCATACCGGTATTAAAAATCAATAAAATTACAAATAAATTATTTAGTCGGTTGAAACAAAAATTCACTTTACAATGAAAAACCGATTATTTACTACTGTATTCAATTACAACAACAACACTTTAATTAAAAAAATTATTTTCATCAAATACTCTGTATTTTCTGTTTAGTTTATCAATGATACATCATTTATGATATCTTCAAATCCCATCTCTAAATTTTCAATTTAAAAATATTATTGGAAGTTTGGTTTAAGAATCTTTCCAATTCAACATTTGATAAGATCAAGTTTGGAGGAAAAACACTCAGCACTTTTTTCAGGCTATTATTCACTTGACTCACTTTTGACAAGATCTGGAACCAAATTTGCAAGCCAACCACAAATAAACTCAAGCAATATCCCACTAAAATTATCGAACAATCATGAGAAGTCTCATCAATATAAGCTGCCAGATGATCTGTTATAATCTCGTTAAGTACATTTCCTAAAGCAGCGGCTCCACTCCATTCAGCTAAAATCGGTTGGATGCCAATAATGCAAACGGCAGTTAACTCCGTTTGATTTGATTTATCTGCAAGCTCATAATCTTCTAATTTTTGAATTATTCCTTGTCTAAAACTTGGAATGATTTCTGCAAGAGCCGACGAACGATTCATTCCATGCAAAGTTCCACATCTTTCTTGAGGCTCTCCCATCAATTTTGAGCAGCTTGCGTTATTAAATAAGATGAAAGCGACGTCGTCATTATACGTGCCGTCTAGTTCTTTGAATTTGTCAAGCATTTCATCTTCAATTTTCTTGAGGTTAACTATTCCATTTTCCATTACAGTAAGAGGATCTTTGTGCGAAATATAATTCGTGTTATTTGACACAAAAGTCTCAATATACGCAATATAAGCTAGAGTTGTATTAGAGCTTAATTGATTTGCGAACTGGAGCTGATCTTGCATTCGATAAATTTTCTTTGTAGCCGTTGACACGTAGAAATAACTGCCCAAAATAATTGCAACCATAATCATGCAGAATAACACAATCTTCAAGATATAATCATAATATCGATTCTTGACTTTAATATAGTCAACAACTCGATGCTCATTCTTTGCTTGTGAATGTGATAAATTTCCACCCTGTTCATCGCCTTTTAGCTTGCCAACAAAATCTGCACTGAAACCTTCGTCTAGCGCCTCTTCCGTCATCAGTTTTTCTCTGAAGCTTTTAATGTTCTCATATAGGTCGCTTACTGATATTTCATGCAGAGTAATAAACTCCAACAGCAACTTCTTTTCAATTTTATATTGCTTCCAGACAATCATCCCAAGGACTTTTATTGTTATAAAGAGCCAAATTGGCGCAATGATAATAAACAACAAAGTGATACTCTCCAGGACTTTCTTTTGGTGATCAACAGAGCCGAGAAAGACATCCACAATTTGAGCATTATTCCACAGAAAATCGTTCAAAGTGTTGATCACCAAATAGCGGAAGAGATTATAGCCTTGTTGTGAAGAGACATTCTGCAAAGTATTCAAAGCTGCCATTGCATTTTGCACCAAATTGACCACTTCAAAGCTCGTAAAATTCTCATCCAAAAGTGGTTGTCCTAGAAAATCTGTCATTTGAATATTTCTCTCATACATTGCATTGGATATGTCCTGGTTCAAATATTTTCCACCATCATAAATCATCTCATTTGCTCTTGTCAAATTTCTCATGATATTATTCATATTTACCACATTTCCTTTCAATTGAGTTGCTCTTATTCCCAATTGTGCAGGTGTTACCGATCCTTCATATTGCTGAGTACCTCCTCTTGCTGAAACTTGAATTCTGGCCATAAAGTATGTGCGGTATTGAGCGTTATTTAATAAAGCTCTCTTGTGCCATAAATCAGAAGTTGTTTCATCAAGCACAATCTTTATCGCAATCTGACTGAACAATGAAATAAGAATTGCTCCATAACACAAACAATAAAGATAGTGAACGAACTTAGGAGTGGATTTTATCGACACTGCTTGTCCAAATATTCTGCGGACCTCATTTACTTGGGATGTCTCAGAAGAAGCCCCAGTACTTAAATAAGCTTTTATACTGCTTGGAAAGGCCTTTTTGTATAAATCTCTTGGTTTCTCCTTTCGAGGAACCACTCTCATTTTGATTGAAGATTTATCCGTCTGAGTTTTCGTGCGAGTATTTGTATTGGTGTTCACAGTTGCAGCGACTCCGTGAGATTTTTTAGGAGTTCTTGGGCCTGTCAACAACGGCTCTTCTGTTTGTGTTCTTTGTGTCACTGAAGTAAATAAATTGACCTCATTCATCATTCCTCTTGTTGTTATTGGCTCACTGTTCAAAACACCTTCATCACACTCCAAAAAATCTTCGGATTTTATCTCTGAAATATCATCCAATTGCTGCTTGAATTTCTCCTTTTCAAGAACAACGACGGTTTTCTTCTTTTCGATGAGTTTTGCAGCGGCAGGGACGACTTCGTCAAAATGAGAAATTTCGTCAAGTTTCAACAAATTAAAGTTAAGTGTTCCATATGACAAAGGATCAATTTGGCAAGTATACAAAGTTTCTGAAACGACAACATCATTAGCCTGGCCCTTGCTACCTGCAGTTTCTCGAACAAAATCCAGTTGAATTTCCTTCTTCTCTCTAAGATATTGATGGCACAAATTTGCGGCTTTAAAATTGTCCATTTGTAAACTTTGTGTTGTATGGGCAAATCGATGAAAAGGAGAAAGTGTTGGGAGCAGGTTATTATTGTTGGAACTGCTACTTTTTTGATTATTGTCGATGATGAAATCATAATCAAAGTTTTGTGGGAAGGAAACTTGGCGGAAAAGGGAGCTAGGAGAGGTTGGATTTTTCTTGATTTCCTTGATTTCTGGGGAAGTATTAAATCTATTTAAATCGCTTCCTCCTCCAGCTGCTCCAAACATTCTCAGAGGGCTGTTGAAGGTATTGATTGAATTTTGATGACGAAGTTCCTCTTCAGTGCCAGCACCAAAGTTCAATTCATTCTGTGTAGAGAACTTGTTGATGGCATTATACGCTAAATTCAAATTGGAAAGTTCTTTTGACAACACGCGCAGATTGAAAGTTGTATTGCGATTTGTATGTTTTTCTCGAAATTTAATCATTCCTTTTGTCATGCCAACAATATCGCCTTCTTCTTTCACAAGAATATATTGCTGTTTTGTGGGAACTGGCCTGATGACCATATCGAGATAAAGGTCCTGAGTGACATAAGGGTGGATTCTGATATAAATATCAGCTTCGATAATATACCCGGATCTATGCTGGAGATAAGAACGAATCACTCGGTTGGCTGTGTGGATTTGGCCTTTTTCGAAAATCTGCTTGAATAAATTGTCATAATAGCCCTTTAAACTTGGAATAAATAAATCTGTAATCAATTTATTTTGATATAAACTGATGTTATCCCCAAAAATATCTTGAACTGATTTCGTGCAATACATTATACGACAATAATCAGCTGAATCAGCAGCCAAAATCAAAAAGACATTTGAGCTCTGATATAAATTTTCTTCCATAAGATCGTGCTCAGTAAAAGGCCTTTCAAAAGCAGTCCCTTTACGTAAATATGACTCATAATACTTTTGATGGCCAACAAGAGAGAAATTCAATAACAAGTCATACATTGAACTGATTAGCACAGGTCTCAAGAAATAATCGGGAATTTCTTTCAAAACTTTCTCGATTTTCTTTTCGATGCCCTTTTTCTGGTCATAAATCATCAAGCCATTATTATATATCAACCCAATATCAGATTTATTATGCACAACATTTTTGCAAACTTCCATGGTTAACTCGATTTGTTTGATAATCTGATTCACAAGGTCTTCAACTAACAGATGGGAGTTTATGTATTTAACCAAATCCAATTTTCTGTCATCATTATTATCTGAATTTTTCATAATATTCTCTTCAACTCTATGCAACAAAAAAGCCGCGCTTATACAATATGGTGAATGTTTCGTCTTCTGAATGTCAGAAACAAGCTTTATAACCTCAGAATAAAGCCTATATTTTTTTGCGTATATTTTAGCCAAATGAAGTTTCACAATCGAACTTTCTGGATCAATAGCCAACAGACTCTTTAAATATTCCAAAAAGACTTCACTGGCATCCTCATCTTCCTTTATATTGTATTTCTTCTCAGTAATCAGTTCAAGATCGAGCCCAAAAACTCTTTCAAGATTCTTATTCTCAGCTTCGCATAATAAATTCGTCCATTTCAGTTTTTTGTTTTTCTTTGTTTGGATTCGATATTTAGCCAGTAACTCTTTTGTAGCGCGAATTTTATGTAACATCTTCTCAGGACAACCTCTTTGTCTTCTTGTTAACAAATTCATATACTCTCTATCCAGTAATTGTAACCCAATCATCAAAAACAACACTGCCAAAACGACCCATAATACAATGATATTATTCATATGTATTTCCAAAAATCCTGTTGTCTTTAATAAAACCTCCATAACATATGCTAAATTCAACGAAAAAACCAAGCTCATCAAGGCCACTTGTAATCTCAAAGCCCCATAGTGATATAAAGGCAAGGTACGAAAAAACTTTATACCCCGGATGAAGCAGAAAATCAGGCCGAAAATGCTACTGAACCAGTAAGCTTTGAGATCACTGAAACGAAAACTAAGTTGAATAATTTGAAGCACAAACTTCTGCGACAAGGTCAAGATTTGCATATTGGAGTTTTTTCCGTCCAAAAAGTTTTTGCTGGACAAAGCATCCTGAAATTGGATCTCCAAAAACATTGACGAAAAATATCCAATAAGCATAAACAGCACAAAAAACACCACTACGATATAATTTGGCAGGGCTCCAACCTCAAACTCTCCCTTGGAAATCGCGATAATCCCGCGAACCCAAAAAGATGAAACAAAATAATATAAAATCCGCCCTTGCATCCGAAAAATCCACCTCCAAAGGTTTACCAGCCAGCTAGAGTCTTTCTCCCGCTGTGACGCCACGTAAATTATGTATAAAGGCAGCAGCGTCTTGATTACTGCAAACGCCGTTACCAAGCAGAGGACTGGAACGATATGAGGATCTTCTTTGGTAAAATTCAGGAGATAACTGGGATTGAGAAGTTTGAAGAAGTAAACGACCACTTGAAAGAGAAATGAGTTGCGAAGGTCTTGGTCAATTGTGTCGAAAAGGATGGGGTGAAGGAGAAGGACTTGAGAAATTAACTGAAGATATTCGATGACAAGAAGGGATTTTTCGAAAATTTTCGAGTATCTCACGTTGAACAGAGTTACAAGAGCGAATTTGATCTTGAAGAAAGTGTTGTTTTGACAAAAGGTTTCGAGGGTTTTTTCATTTTGGAAGCAGCTCATGAAATTTTCTTGTTCTTTTTCCTTTTGTTGTGTTGAGATCAAATCTCAATTAAGTGTTTACGATTAGGATTGAAAAATTAGTTTTTCCCTTCAACTATCGATCTCTCCAGAATTTCTCTCCTCCTTTTATTAAATATTATCCCATCCCCTTCTGTACAAAATCCTCTCAAAAACAATCCCAGGCTAGCACAAAATTTTTCATAGTTTCGTTGTGCTATTATTTAACAAATATTTGAGATTTTTCAATATATTAGATCGACATTTTTAGAACCTTTTAAAGAGTTTAGCTTTTCTCAGGTGATGCTTTTAGAAATAGAATGGTTTCCAACTTAATGACGTAATAAAAGGGATGATTTGGGGAAAAACAAAAGAAATTAAAAGCAAAAGTTTTAAGACAAATCAAAGCTGGGCTTTTCGAGTTTTCCTTGTGACTGAGATGATCTTTGGCGATTTGATTAAAATTAATTGAGGGTTTTAATTTTTTGCTTCCCATTCTCTGTGTCATAATCGACCCTTTTTATCTTGATATTAAAAAATTTATTTTCTCACTCACTTTGATTATTTTTCTAATCACTCTATTGTTTAAATGAGTCAAACGAATTTTATAAAACCAAAAGAAAATCTTTTGCAATGAGAAAAAAATATAATTCATATGGAAAATAAATATTGAATTAATTATTTTTTATGAAGTATTATTATTGATAAAATTTTTTTTATAAGGGCAAAAAATCGTTAAGGTTGCTAGTTACAGTGACATCAGTCATATCAGCCTCCATTGAATCTGGATTAACTAAAGGATTTGGGGTTCCACGGATCCAAATTTCTTTTAATATCAAGCTTCTCGTCGTTGCTATCTGCACAACCAAGGTCCTTCCTTGGAGACTAATTTCTGGCGTTCCAGTGAAATTCAGGATATCATTACATAATTTAGAACTGAACCCAAAATCGATTTTTCCAGGACTCTGTAAATCCCGTTTTAAGAATCTCATTAAGAAGTTTGAGCTGACCTGTAATTTTGTGCTGACCTCAACTCGATGAGCAGGCTCATCAATTTGATGTTGCTCAAAGGCATACGCGAGAATTGCATCTTGGAGCAAACTAAGGTTTATGCCAGAGAATGTGAGTGATGAGTCATCAGTCAATAATGATTCTTCTGATGATGATTGCCAAGGTTTATAGACTGCTGGATTGGAGATAGACAATTGGTTTTGGAGGACTTTAGCGAATTTTGATTGATCTAGAGCGAATTTTGAGTCTGAACTATCATAGTATATCATATCAGCCCATTTATCTTTAATTTTCTCGAACATTGATTTGGTCTCCAGATCTTGATCGAGTTGCCAGAGAGAGATTTGGTCGATGACAAGTTGCTGAATTCGTGGTTTTTTAGCTGGGTCGGACAAATACTTGATGAGATCTCTTTTCTCTGCGATTGGGAGACGAGAGACAATCCCTTGAATATCATCGAGGATTTTTTGTTTCTGGAGCTCTTTACCAGTCGAGTCCATATAATAATTTAAGAATGCTGACCGTGTCACTGCATATGTTTGTTTTTTGAATGAGATGAATTTTTGAAGATGTTTCATAATATAACTGGTTTCTTGTTTTTCTTTATTCACAAAGAAGATTGGGAAAATAGTTTCAGGCGTCAACTTCTCGCCAGAATTAAGGACATATTCTTTAGCATGCTTATACCATGATTTACCAAAGATATTGAGGAAACTATTGACGCTGATTGTGACACCTAGCGCTGTTAATATAGTGCCGCCATACTTCAAGATTTGTTTCAAAATGAAACTTAGAGACAGCTTGACTTGGATTTTGAAAGGTTCCTTGGTCTGTTTGAACTCATTTTTGGCGATAATTACCAGTTGAATATCTTCTAGAACTTCTTCTGGTGGACTTCCTCTAAGCTTCAGTCCAGTTAGAGTTAACCATTTTGGAGCCTCTTTGCCATTAGCCAATGCAAGCTCATAAGTCAGTGAGTCAGAGTGGTTATCAGTGAATGTATAGGCGTCAAAATCAAGGGTAAATTGTTGACCTGTATAAATATCAATAGTATTTATTTGCTGTTGAACTGTTAGAGTGGTTTCATTAAGAGATGGAGGCTGATTCTTGATGAATAAATTTGCAACATTCGTTAATGGCACTGTTAGAGGTCTGTTGAGACCATCTTGGATTGTAAAGGTTGCGTCACAATTTGTTGAATTTTCTGCAGCAAAATTGACAACTACAGATTGAAGAGCTGCATTAATATCCTTGAGATTCCCCTCAAAATGAAGTCTGGGTTTAGGCTTGTTCTCGATGACAACAGATGATAATGGAGCATATGATTTATGAAGGAAAAGAGCATTCGATTCTGGAGCAGATCTGAGATTAATATCAACTTTGATATTATCAGAACTTGGAGTGGAGATAACAAGATCATTTTGCAACTCTAAGGATGAGAGGACTTCGATACCGGTATATGTTTTGAAATAGAAATTTTTCAGAATATCATAAATCTTGTCTTTGATGGGGATAAATTGGGCCGGTAGATAGAAAGCTTTGAGACTACCAGTTGAAGAATATTGACTCTCAATTGAAGCAAAACTCTCTGTTAAAAACAATTGGTTGTTAATATAGTCTAGACTGACTAGCCAGGCAATTAGATCCTCTGAAGAGACTCCAAGGCTATTAAAGGCATCGTCAGAGATTTTGAGAGAGACGAATGATTGTAGAGTATAAGTGCCAAGATTATTCTGCTTTTCAGGCGCTAAGGTGAGAAGATTGTTTCGATTATCAAACTCAATCCATGATGGCAAAAGAGGTTCACTGATTTCTGGTCGATATTCAGATTGAATAAATTTGATATCGAAGAAAGAGAGCTTGATAATCTTGTAAGAAGTTTGATCCAGGGGAGAATAGTCAGGTGTTTGTTGAAGTATCCTGACCTGATCAGAATATCTTCTTCCAAGTAAAAACTTTTCTTGCTTGAGAAAAAGGGTGGATTGTGGGCGGATACTAACAATTGTTATGGTTTTATCGCGGCGGCTATTTGAGTAGATGGTCTGTGCGTCAGGGGAAATAATATAACTAACTATTGAATCTGTTTTATCATGGAAAAAGATTTTTTCAACATCATCATTATTGAAATCCGAGAGTTTGACCTTGAATAAAGCACCAAAAAGCCAAGTGAAGCCCGTTTGAAGGTCAGATGTAAAGGTGAATAGGTCTCTAAAGAGTCTCCCTTCTCCACTAATCTGGGCCTTGTAGAAGGTCTTTTCAGAAACAAGGTAAGGAGCTTTTAGAGCTGAAAGATTATAGACCTGAAGTCGAGCATACTCATCATACATCACAACGTAGAGTATTTTTCTATCAGAGGAAATGCGAATCGAGTTGATTAGAGGGGTAGATTTGGTTTCATTGATAACAATAGGCAGAGAAGCAACCTTAACAGGAGATGATTGAATATTTGAGATGTCATAAATTGTAATTTCTTTATCAACTACGAGCAAAGTGTGGTCATCTTTTAATGCAACTCGGCAACTTTCAAATCTGCATTCGGGAAGAGTCCAAAATCTTTGGAATTGTGAAGATGGATCGGATAAATTAAAGGCTGTGGCGAAGTTTCCACCCATATAAGTCACGGTGGCAATTCCAGTCAGTCCATCTGAGAGAGCAGAGACTGTGACTAACTTTTCTTTACTTTGTTGAATGGTTTTGATGAGACTTGGAGATGATGGATTGGAGATATTCAAAACAGTAAGTTGATTTTCATGCACTATGTAAGCCGTGCTAGAATTTGAAGAAAGTTCAAATGTTTTAAAGTCTCCTGGTTTATTCAAAGGTAAGGGAAGTGAGTTCAATTGATAAGGAGAGCGAGCATCAGTCACATTCCAGATTTCAAAGGATGGTTGAGGGGCTCCAGTCACAAGAAACAGGATTTTTCCATCAGGAGACAATTTCATTGCAAGACATTCTTTTGATAAAGAAAAATTGCCAAGCTTATTTGGTTTTGATCCAAAGATTCGACGATTTGGATAATTTTGAAACATTTCAGCTACTTTAAATTCTCTATTGGAGAGTGTGATAAGATTTTTGCCATCTTGTATGAATTGAAGCGCATAGGTAGTGTTGATTATTGGAGTCTCAGAATTTTGTGTCACAAGTTTTGTTCGATCATCAAAAGTCAGCAATCCAATTTGTTGACGAGGCTTCCATGCAAATATAAAATATTGAGTCTGGCCTGGAGAATGCGCATCGTGAAAATGAGCAGCTTGAGCGGTTGGAGAACCAGGCTGGTGGGACTTGATAATTGAAGGGGATGAATAATTTGAAACATCTACTTCATCAATGAGAAGTCCTTGATTAGAAGATGTGCCAAGCAATAATATTCTCTTGGGATCATGGACCAAAGTGAGAGAATTAGCTGAACTTGTAGTATTGAGTGAGAAGATTAATTGAATCTCTCTTGGGTTAGAGATATTATAGATGTCTAGAGTGTTATTGGCCATGAATAAAACTGTGCGATCGTGAGAGAGCTTGATCTCATTTGACTGGAGAATATAATCTTTATCCTGAGGATTCGTGATAAGTTTTACAATGGTGGGTGTTGCGAGATTTGAGATATCAAAAACTAGCAAACCAAGCCCTCCAATAAGCAAGGTGCTGGTCTTTTCATCAAGAATGAGCGATGTTTTGTAGGGTTTTGAGCCCATCTTACTGACAGATTCGGTAAATGAAATATCGACTGGAGCTGTTGGATTCGTAACATTGATGATCCTCAGTCTTACAAAGGTACTCACAAAAAGCGTTTTCTCATCAGAAGAAAGTTGAAGTGCTGGAATTTGACTCTCAGGAGAAAAGTCTCGCAATTCGGAGCCGATTGATCCGATGGCCTTTGGTGATTCCAAGTCTGAGATATCAATGACTTTCACTATAAACGCATATCTTATCATTGCAAAAGCAAGTTTTTGATCTTTAGACAAAATCATCGCCTTCAAATCCAATTTTAAAATACTCTTTATCTGTCCCATCGCAAAATTTATCTTTTCCTCTTCTTCGTGATTCATTGGAGTCTCATTATTAAGAGTTTCTTGCTCTCCTTCTTGAAGGATTCTGTTGGTCAAAATGATGGGAGAATCTTTATCTTGTTGAGAGTGAAGATTGATCAATTCTTGAGATTCTAAGGTGGTGGTCGAAATGATCATAGGAGAACCATTGAAACTTGATCTACTATCAATAAAGCTTCCAATGATCTGATAAGCAAGGAAAATGAGAGTATAGGAAAGTAAGGCCTTGAAAGCTTTGAGGAAAATTTTCTT
>PJUD01000475.1_pt1 | contig 20450 bp, 18 predicted proteins | sample 1512341 | NCBI WGS metagenome assembly PJUD01 (sample SAMN08177675, study PRJNA422409) | Feces metagenome, whole genome shotgun sequencing project. | isolation source: Chicken feces (3) enriched on wood chips: beechwood xylan treatment | host: Gallus gallus | place: USA: Madison | collected 2015-01-15 | reverse complement strand
TGCTGCCGGGGCTTGATTCCCGCACGGTGTGGGTGTTAATCAACGAACATACGACGGTTCAGGAATCGAACGGCCGGGAATGGTCGAGCCGGGTTCCCGCCGTCACTTACTTTTTCCCGGAACGATGGTATAACGTCGTTGCGCTGCTGGAGGAAGAGGGAGTTCGCTATTATTGCAATTTGGCCTCTCCGCCATATCGGTACGGAGACGTGCTGACTTATATCGATTACGACTTGGACGTAGTGGTGCTGGCCGACGGAACGGCGATGGAGCTGGACCGCGACGAATACGATGCGCACAAAGCGACGTATCGCTACGGCGAGGCGGTGGAGGAACGCGTGGAAGCGGAGCTGCTGGCGCTTCGTAAGGACATCGAGGCTGGGGAATTTCCTTTCGACGATTCCACGGCGCGCTTATTTTACCAGCAGTGGAAAGAGCAGATGAAAGCAGAAGGAGGAACGCAGGCGACATGACGGAAGAGATGGGTGCGGGAATTCCCGAAGGAAGAAGCCGCTCGGCGTCCAAAACTCAGAAAGCGCCCCAAGCGCAGAAATCCCGGAATCAGGGGCCGAGGCTGACCGGCTGGCGCAAAGAGCTGTGGGACTGGGCGAAAGCTCTGATCATTGCCGCGGCGATCGTGCTGCTGCTTAAGGCATTTGTGTTCCAGCTGTCGACGGTGAAGAAAATATCGATGGAGCCTACGCTTCATGAAGACGAATGGTTGTTCGTGAACAAGATCGCCTTGCGGCTCGGAAGTTTGGATCGCGGAGATGTTGTCATCTTCAAAGATCCCAGCGTGGGAGAAGACCCGGAGTATTTGGTTAAAAGGGTGATCGGCATCCCCGGAGATCAGCTGGAAATCCGTGGCGGAGAACTCTATGTCAACGGGACGCTGAAGGTTGAGTCGTATACGGATGTGAAAATCGAGGACGGGAATTTCGGACCAACGACGGTTAGTCCGGGGCATTATTTCGTGATGGGAGATAACCGTCACCAGAATGCGAGCAAGGACAGCCGGGCCTTCAAGGAAGTGCCCGAAGAGCTAATTCAAGGGCGGGCCGACATGATCGTCTGGCCGATCAGCCGCATCAAGAAGCTGTGAGTGACGTTGTCGTGAAACGGGATTACCGATATTGGAAGCAATTCAAGGAAGAACTGCTAAAGGCTGCGCCGGGGCTAGGCATCGATAAGCTGGGCGTGACGACGGCAGAGCCTTTCCATGAATTGAAGGAACGGCTGCTTCGGCACCGCGAGCGGGGGCACGAATCCGGCTTCGAGGAGCCGGATCTCGATTTGCGGACAGACCCGTCGCTGCATATGGCGGAAGCGAAGTCCATCATCGCGATCGCGGTCGCTTATCCGTCGAAGCTGAAGAACGCGCCTGTATCCGAACCGGGTCGCAGGCGCGGCATATTGTCGCGCTCCGCTTGGGGCGAAGATTATCATCAAGCGCTCAGACGACGGATGGCGAACCTGTCTGAGTGGCTTCTGGCACGGGAGCCGGAGGCCAAGCTATTGTCGATGGTCGATACCGGCGCCTTGTCGGATCGCGCCGTGGCCGAGCGGGCCGGCATCGGCTGGAGCGGCAAAAACTGCTCCGTCATCAACCCGGAGCTAGGCTCGTGGATTTACTTGGGCGAGATCATTACCAGTCTTCCGCTGCCTCCTGACAGCTCCCTCCCGGACGACTGCGGCGACTGCACGTTATGCATCGACGCATGCCCGACCGGGGCGCTCGTCGGACCGGGACAGCTGAACGCCCAGCGATGCATCTCCTTCATTACTCAGACGAAGGGCTTCGTGAGCGACGAGATGAAGCTGAAAATCGGCAATCGTCTTTATGGCTGCGATACTTGTCAGATCGTCTGCCCCGTCAATCGTAAAATCGACATCCGCCATCATCCCGAGCTTTTGCCCGACCCGGAAGTGGTCAAGCCGCTGCTGCGTCCGCTGCTGACGATGGGCAACCGGGAATTCCGCGAGAAGTTAGGCTCGAGCTCGGCGGCTTGGCGAGGACGCAAGCCGATCCAGCGCAACGCGCTGATCGGGCTGGGCAACTTCCGCGATGCGGAATCGGTTCCGGACATTGTTGCCGTACTGCGAGACGATCCGCGTCCGGAGCTTAGGGAAGCGGCCGCTTGGGCTCTTGGGCGCATCGGAACTTCGGAGGCGCTGGACGGGCTGCACGGAGCGCGAAGCAAGGAAGAGAGCGTCGAAGTGTTGGACACTATCGACAGAGCGCTCGAACGAAAGAGCGATCAATAGTTTATTTCCGAGGAAATGAGAGGCATTTCATCGTTCGCGCCTTCATTTCCTCTTCTTTTTTGCCGAAATAGTGTGTAAGCATGAACAACGAGATCGAGGCAGGAGAGAGAATATGAAATTAGTCGACATAGAGACGGTTGAACCGGGACAATATTTGGGCAAGACGATTTTTTCCTCGAATGGAGCCGTATTGCTCTCTACCGGCGTGCAGCTTACCGTATACATGATCAGCACGCTTAAGCGGCTGGGCGTTACGACGATCTATATCGACGATCCGATGTTCCGAGATATTTCACATGAAGAGCTGCTGTCGGAAGAGACGAAACGCGCGGTCATTCACCAAATGTCGGAAACGTTCGAGCAGCTGCGCTCGGGCAAAAACTTCAGCTCGAAGGCGATCGGCCAGACGGTCGACGATCTGCTGGAGGATGTGATGCAAAATCAGAATCTGATGATTCAGCTGTCGGATATTCGCACCGCCGACAACGCGATGTTCCTTCATGCGATGAACGTTTGTACGATGGCGTCGTTGGTGGGCTTAAATATGGGCTTGAATATGATCCAGCTGAAGGAGCTGGCTATGGGAGCGCTGCTTCACGATATCGGCAAGCTGGGCGCTCCGGAAATTCAGGAAGGCCGTATGCATCATGCCTGGCGGGGATTCGAGCTGCTTAAGAATAAGAGGGAATACAGCCTGCTCGTCGCGCATGTCGCATTCCAGCACCATGAGGCGATTGACGGAAGCGGCGCTCCGCGCGGACTGACCGGAGACGATATTCACACCTATGCGAAAATTACGGCCGTCGTCAATATGTACGACAATATGATCTATCCGTCCGGAGACGAGAAACCGTTATTGCCTCACGAAGCGTGCGAACGCATGAACGCTTTTTCCGGAACTTTGCTGGATCATGAGGTGCTCGTCCACTTTATGCGAATTGTGTCGATCTACCCTAACGGCATATCGGTCAAGCTGTCCACCCGTCAGACGGGCGTTGTCGTCGGACAGCACCGAGGGCTGCCGGGACGGCCAGTCGTTCGCGTCATCGACAAGGAAGGGGATGAAGCGGTCGGCTATAACGAGATCGATTTGGCGCAGCATACGACCGTGTTCATCGAAACCGTGCTGGCTTGAGGAGCGGCGTGTAGGCAAACCTGCGACTTTTTGACCGCCTCAATAAGCTATCGTTTGCGCACCTTGTTCGGCCATGCTATCATAATACAGCAGCCCTGCTCGACGCATTGCGGCGTTTGCGGGGTTTTATTTTATGAAATTCGGAGGGTGTTTCGGAAATGTGGTCCTATATTATTCCGATTGTGACGTTAATCGTCGGCATAGTCGTTGGTTTCATCATCGGGGTGTTCTACTTGCGCCGCCAGATGACCAAGATGCAGAGCAATCCCGAGATGCTGCAAAAGATGGCCAAGCAGATGGGATATAACATGAACAACCAGCAGATTGCGAAAGCGCAGCAAATGATGAAAAATCAAAATAGCGGCGGCAAGGCGAACCCTGGGGGAGCCCAGAACCAGAACCGCAACAATCCGAAGTTCCGCAGATAGGAAGGGAGGCGTTGTCATGGCGGGAGCGAAAGATTACTCTAACAGTCATGTCGGGCAGAATCGCGAGCAGCTCGAATTTCACGTTCGGGAAATTTTAAAGCTGATCGGGGAAAATGTCGAGCGCGAAGGCTTGCTGGAAACCCCGGCTCGCGTTACGCGGATGTACGAGGAAATTTTTGCAGGCTACGCGGTAAACCCCAGAGATGTTCTCGGGGTTACCTTCGACGAGCAGCACGAGGAATTGGTAATCGTTAAAGATATTGTTTACTACAGCCAGTGCGAGCACCATATGGCGCCCTTCTTCGGAAAGGCGCATATCGGCTATATTCCGAGCGGCAAGATAGCCGGACTTAGCAAGCTGGCCAGACTCGTCGAAGCGATCTCCAGAAAGCTGCAGGTGCAAGAGAGAATTACTTCGCAAATCGCGGACATTCTGGAGGAGGTGCTTCAGCCGCACGGCGTCATGGTTGTCGTCGAAGGCGAGCACTTGTGCATGTGCGCGCGCGGCGTGAAGAAACCGGGCAGCAAGACGGTCACTTCTGCGGTACGCGGCGAATTCCGTAAAAGCCCTGCGCTTCGTTCGGAGTTTCTGGAATTGCTTAATCGATAACAATACGACAGTATTAACGCCTGCGAGCGATCGCAGGCGTTTTTTCTATGAGGCCAATGAGCGTACATCAGCCTGCTCGCATAGCCGCCAAGCAGGCGAAAGTCCCGCTCACGTAACAGTCCGGTCGGCGAGCAAAGATGGGACTTTCGAATGATATTGCATCATTCCTTCAAGTTCACCTATGCGAATTGCTCAGCCGTAAGCAACGGCAACATCAAACGGCGAGAAAGAAACGATAATTGGAGATGAAGGAGAAAATAAGGGGTTTAAGGGATGTTTATTGTTAGACCTTAGCGTATATGGCAAATATAGATTTGAGGGTGAGCTTAGGATTGGGTATGCTGAAATCGATGTCGGACAATTTCTGTTATACGACATTCGAATCAGGTCTTAAGAACCTGAAAATCCCATAATTCATGTGGCGACACCTAAATATTAGGCTAATTCACTCAAATCCACAACGCTTCATCTTCCCTTTTCTTCCTTTTAAATCCATAATCGGCTAATCTGCCATAAATTCCGACAAAGTTTCTTCGACAAAATCAGGGGCCGCTTTATTGATCAGTTCGACGGTATGCAAATAGCGCTGCGTCGTATTGATGTGGGAATGGCCTAGCGTCTCTTGGACCTGCTGCAAAGTCGCTCCTTTAAGCAATGCCAGCGTCGCGTTCGTATGCCTTAACCAATGCGGGGTCGGCTTTTTCGAACGAATGCTTTGTTTTCCTGCGTCTCGGATGATGCGTTCGATCTGCCTTGCCGTAATCGGGAATACGGTTGCCGCCGGGTCCCGCGTGGAATCGTTGCCCCCGACCATGCAGCGATAATTCTGAAAAATAGACCAGAGGCTTGAGGGAATTTTGACATCTCTGCTCTTGCCTCCCTTTCCGTTTTTTACATGCAGCCATACTGATTTCTCAAGCGGATCGGTATGGAAGTCTTCCCATTGTACGGCGACGAGCTCGGAGACTCGAAGTCCCAATGTAACGAGCGACAATCCGATCAAATAGTTGCGGAAGCTCTGACATTGGAGCTGATTCAATAAGCTGCCGACCTCTCCCTTGGTCAAATAATGCTTGCGGCTTGTGACGCGCACTTGCGGAAGACGGATGGAGCTTGTCGGATTATAAGGGAGGAGGCCAACGTTAATATCGCTCCCCCACTTATACAATGATTTTAGCGGAGCGATCAGCGCGGCGACGCTTGCGGGAGCGAGAGGCTTATTTCGAAAACTGGCGGCTCCGCAAATCAGGCCTAATTTGTAGGCTTCTATTTCTCTCCACGTGACATCCCGAAGCGACATATGCGAGACAAAGGTTCTGAACATTTGGATAGCCCTGCTGTAATTCCGAACCGTATGGGGAGAGTAACTGCATACGGCAAGAAACATTTCAACGATCTGGTCGTCGCCGATATTTGTTCCATTGGCGTAAGCGCCGTTACCTTCCATTGAGCTTGCAGCCTGCGCTGTCAACATCGTGGTATTCATAAACTGATCCTCCTCTAGAATGTCGTATAACAGAAATTGTCCGACATCGACATAGTGGGTAACGTCCAATATATCGGCTAGACCTGGCGAACATTGAATCGGGGCAGGTGCAAAAAGGTGGTAGGAGCCTTGAGAGCAGTAGGAGATTTCCCCCATCATTTCGATCATACCTCCGATATTTCGGAGATGATGAAGCTGTTGCGGCACAAGCACGAGGACACATACCATCACTGCGTTCGAGTCGCCCTGCTGAGCGAGAAGGTAGCTTCGGCGATGGGAATGGATTCGGCAAGCGCACAGAAGCTGCTCAGAGGCTGCTTCATCCACGATCTCGGCAAATTGCTCGTTCCGACCGCGATTCTGGATTCCGTCAATCCGTTGACGGAGGAACAGTGGGCTCTGATAAGACGCCATCCGGAGTACGGAACGGACATTCTGAAGGATAGGGGAGAGCGGGATGCCGATCTGGTTCGCTTGGTGCTGCACCACCACGAGAGATGGGACGGCAAAGGCTATCCTTGCGGATTGGCGGGAGAGCAAATTCCGCTATTCGCAAGAATCTGTTCGGTCGTCGACGCCTTCGATACGATGATGTCGCCGCGGCCTTATCGCCGCCGCAAGAGGTTGGAGGAAGCGATGGAGGAACTGCGAAGGAACGCCGGAACCCAATTCGACGCCGCGGTGGTCAACGCCTTTATTCCTTTGGGGGCTGAAGTGGCTCCGCTCTATTTTTCGAATTACGATAACGAGGATTAGCGCTTGCCCGCACAGGGGAAGTTAAGCCATATTCAAAATCCAAGAAAAGAGATAACGGGAAGCGACCTGGCGAGATAAAGCCTGGTCGCTTTTTGGCTTCGGACAAAAGACCATAAGAAGAAAGCCAAAATGGTGCTGTCTGCGAGTGCGGCATTTCGTATAAGATGAAAATAAGCTTTGACTACGTTAATTCTATTGGAGGAATACAACAACATGGCAGGTTCATCGAAAATTCGCATCGGCCTAATCGGTGCAGGCAATATCGGCAACGTTCACTTGCAGGAGTTTGGCAAGCTTGGCGCGGAGTGCGAGTTCGTCGCAATAACGGACGCCTATTTGCCTCTTGCGGAACAACGGGCTCGGGAGTACAACATTCCCGTCGTTTCTCCTTCGCCGGAGGAGCTCATTCGCAGAGAGGACGTCGATGTGGTGATCGTCGCCGTTCCGAACCAGGCTCACGCGCCGCTGACGATTCTGGCACTGGAAAGCGGTAAGCATGTGCTCGTAGAAAAGCCGATGGGTCTGGACTCCGCTGCGGCGAAGGACATCGTTCGGGCGCAGCAGCGCACCGGCAAGACGGTTATGGTGGCGCATCAGATGCGTTGGGAGCCTCTTTCTCTGAAGGTGAAGGAGCAGGTGGAACGGGGAGAGCTTGGCCGCGTCTATACGGCGAAGACAGGCTGGTACCGCCGCAAGGGCATTCCGGGCTGGGGAACGTGGTTTACGCAGCACAATCAGTCCGGGGGCGGCCCGCTGATCGATATCGGCGTGCATATGCTGGATCTGGCGTTTTTCTTGATGGGCGAGCCGAAGCCGGTGTCGGTATACGGCTCCACCTACGCGGAATTCGGTCCAAAGAAAAAGGGCATCGGAACCTGGGGCAAGCCGAATTGGAACGGTACGTACGACGTCGAGGATTTGGCGACGGCGATTATCAAAATGGAGGACGGCACTTCGTTGACGCTGGAAGTCAGCTGGGCGGTTCATATGGATACCGACAGCGCTCCGTTCCTGCATCTGATGGGCTCCGAAGGAGGCGTCGCGCTTCGCGGGAACGAGGGCAAGTTTCTGACCGAACGGTTCGACCAGGCGATCGAGGCGCCGCTCGCCGCGCCTGCGGACGATGAAGGAGCACGCGTCCGCCTCAGCCGTCATTTCCTGGATTGCGTAAGAACGGGCAAGCAGCCTTGGACTTCCGCAGAGACGGGCCTGCGTAGCAACCTGATCATTGACGCGATCTACGAATCTTCCCGCACAGGCGGAGAAGTGAAGCTCGACTGGAGTTTGTAAGAAAGCTTATAAGCCAAGAAAGCCCTCGGACCGGGTACGGTTCGGGGGCTTTTTTTAGGATCGTTTCGGGCGAAGGTTTAAAAAAGGGAAGGATGCCAAAGAATAACACTTACATTTTCAACGAGTCTCATCTCTAAAATTGGCGGTGAAAGGCATTATGTTTCTGTTCGGAAGAAAAAAGAGAAGGCGATCATCGGGAGGCGGGGAACAGCCCTGGCATTCCGCCGATCGGCTGAACGACTCTGTCGTCGACGGAAATCTGGAGCGCATCGTGGGGCAGATTAACGGGGTGCTCGGGGAGAACGACGATTTTACGATTCGCAGGTTCCAAGTATTCGGCCGATTTCCCGCAGCAATGCTTTTTTACCCTAATATGATCGATATGACCAGCGTGAATTCGGAAATTCTAAAGCCGCTGATGTACGGGCCGCCGCACGCGGAACAGCTTCCTGAGGAAGGGAAGGAGCTGTGGGATTTCCTGTTGGAAGCGACGCTTTATCATAGCGATGTCCGCTCGGAGACGCTCGTCGCCAAAGTTGTCTCCGACGTTCTGCGCGGGCAGACCGCCGTCGTTATTGAGGGCGTGGAAAAAGCGCTGCTATTCGGAACCCGTACCATCGACAAGAGATCCATCGACCAGCCTGCCACGGAGCAGGTTATTCGCGGGCCGCGCGAAGGCTTCATCGAATTGCTGTCGACGAACATCTCGCTGATCCGCTATCGCCTCCAAACGCCGGATTTGCGCGTGAAGACGATGGAGATCGGCAGGAGAACGCAATCTAAAGTTGCGATCTGCTACATGCACGGCATTACGAATCCGGAGCTCGTGAAGGAAGTTACGAGACGACTGGACCTGATCGACGTCGATGCTATTCTGGATTCGGGCTATTTGGAGCAGTTCATCGAGGATAATCAGCTATCCCCATTCCCCCAGGTTCAGTACACAGAGAGACCGGACAAGGTGGTGGCGAATCTGCTGGAGGGCCGGGTGGCGTTGATCGTGGACGGCTCGCCGCTGGCGCTGGTCGTACCGACCGTATTCAGCCAATTCTATCAGGCCGTGGAGGACTACACGGAACGGTTCCTGATGATGAGCGCTATCCGCTGGGCCAGACTGATCGCGCTTGTATTCTCTCTCGTCTTTCCGTCGCTCTATGTGGCGATTATCTCTTTTAATCCCGAACTGATTCCGACGGAGTTCGCGGTGGCCGTAGCGGGAGGCCGGGCGGGAGTGCCGTTTCCGGCGATCGTGGAAGTGCTGGTCATCGAAATCTCGATGGAGGTGCTCAGGGAGGCCACGATTCGGCTGCCGCAGCAGGTCGGCGGGGCATTATCCATCGTCGGCGTGCTCGTCGTCGGTCAGGCGGCGGTCGCTGCCGGCTTCGCCAGCCCGATTACCGTCGTCATTATCGCGCTTACGACGATCGGCTCCTTTGCCACCCCGGCTTACAATGCGGCATTGGCGCTGCGCCTGCTGCGTTTTCCGCTGATCGTGCTGGCCGGAATTTTCGGACTGTACGGCGTGATGATCGGTCTGATTCTAATCGCCAACCATCTGTTGTCGCTCAAGTCGTTCGGCGTTCCGTACTTGAGCCCGCTCGTCCCCGGCAGCCCTAAGGGGATGAAGGATCTGTTCCTGCGCGGTCCGTTCTGGTGGATGAGCACGCGGCCCGAATTTCTGTACCCGGGCGATAAAACCCGGATAAGCGACAAAACGGTCGAAGATCTGAAGGAACCTCCCAACAACGTGCTGGAGCCGGCGAAAATGGAGACCACTGGAAAGAAGTGAGGGCATGAAGCAAGCGAAGCGCATTACGACGGTGCAGGTCGCCGCGATTATGACGAGTACGATTATCGGCGTCGGGGTGCTGCCAATTCCGCTGTTCGCCGTGAGAGGAGCGGATTCCGGCGCCCCTCTCGTCACATTGCTGGGAGCCTCGGTCGCTTTCGTCGGCCTATTTCTCATTGCCCGGCTCGGCATGCGGTTTCCGGGTCAGTCGATCGTTCAATACGGCGAGGTCGTCATCGGCAAGTGGCTGTCGTGGATCGGAAGCATTGGCATCATCGGCTTCTTCGCGATCCTGACGTCGCTTACGGCGCGGGAATTCGGCGAAGTGGTCATTACGTCGGTATTAACCGAGACGCCTTTGGAAGTAACGGTAATCGTGATGCTAATGTTGGCTGCGATCTCCACCCGCAACGACATTACGACGTTCGCCTACATTCACCTCTTTTATTTTCCCCTGCTGATCGGGCCGGCGTTGCTGATCGTCGCTTTATCGCTGAAGAATGCCGACATGGTCAATCTACAGCCGATTTGGGGCAATTCCCATAAAGACATGCTGGCCAGCGTATTGACGATCGCTTCGCTGTTTCAGGGAGGGTTCATTATTACATCGGTCATTCCGGCCATGCGCGAACCGCGAAAGGCTATGATGGCGAGCATGATCGGACTCGTCATCGCGGGCGGCTTGTACGTGACGATCGTCGGGGCGACCGTTGGCGTATTCGGTTCGGAGGAGACGAAAAATCTGCTCTGGCCGACATTGGAGCTGGCCAAGGCGACGTCGCTGCCGGCCAACGTGCTGGAGAGGCTCGATGCCGCTTTTCTGGCGGTATGGGTAACCGCTGTGTTCACGACGCTGTTTTCCAGCTATTATTTGGCGGTCAAAGAGCTGAGCAAGCTGTTTCGTCTGCAGGACCATAAGATGTTCTCCTTTTTTCTGCTGCCCGGGGTGTTCTCCATGGCGATGGTGCCCTACAATATTTTACATATGTATGAGATTATCCAGAACGTGGGACGAATCGGCTTGTTCGTGACGATCGCATATCCAGGCTTACTGCTTGTCGTCGCCATTCTCCGGAAAAAGAGAGGGGAGCCAAGTGAAGAGCGGTCTGCGGGTTAGGCGACTGTTGTTGTCCGCGTTCACGGCGTCTGTCGTCCTCCTGTTGACGGGCTGCTGGGACCGTCTGGAGATCGAGGACCGGGCCATCGTGCTGGCCGTGTCCGTGGACAATGCGCCGCCCGAAGCGGCCAAGAGCGAAAGCGAGATTTCCCATACGGCCGAAGGGTTTCCGGTTCCCGACGTCAATATGATCCGCGTCACCGTACAGATCGCCCTGCCCGGCAAAATTCCGCTCGGCCCGGGGGAAAGCGGCGGCGGAGGGAAGGGTTCGGAGCAGACTGTATGGGTTGTCGGAACGGAAGGACACACGGTCGACGATGCGATCATGAATTTGCAGCAGCAAATCTCCGGTAGGCTCTTTTTCGGTCACCTGCGCGTCATCGTCGTATCCGCAGACGTGGCGAGCCTGGGGATGCAAAATATTAACGACTATTTTCACCGCAATCCCGAAGTTCGAAGAATGGCCTGGATGATGATCTGCAAAGGAAGCGCGGAGAAGCTGATGCGCGCGGCGCCCGAGCTGGAACGGGTTCCGGCGCTGTACTTGATGTCGACGATGGACAATGCCGTAAAGCTTGGGAAATTTCCCGAAAACTACGTCGGCATGTACTGGAGCAATTCGGCCAAGCAGGGCCAGGAAGGCTATCTTCCCTACGTGGAGCTGAAGAAGGAGCAAAATATCGAAGTAAAAGGGATGGCTTACTTTAAGGACGACAAGCTTAAAGGTATGACCAAGCCGTTTCAGGTCGCCGCCTATATGTCGATTAAAGGAATGAACCCGGCCGGATACAGAGGGGTCGTCAAAATCGGCGGGGATTCCGAAATGGTCATGATCTACGCGACGTCGCGTAGATCCAGCATCAAGGTCAGGATACAGGACGGCGAACCGATCGTTAACGTGGCGATCTTCACAGAGATCAATCTGGAAGAGAAGATCAACGATCAGTTTACGATCAACGATTCCGCTTCTCTGACCCAGATCGAGAAACAGGACGAAAAGTCTCTGAAGCTCGAGGTGGAAAACTTGATTCGCGAAATGCAGGAGAAGGGGGCCGACATCTTCGGGTTCGGCGAATACGTGCGCGCCAAAAAGCCGGGCTATTGGAACGCCCGAATTGGCTCGAAGGATCGCTGGCAGAGCGCGTTTAAGGAATTGCGCGTCGAAGTCGAGGTCAATTCGAAAATACGAAGGATCGGCATGAAGGCGAAGTAAGTAAACGAAGAGGTCGGAAGGGGAGAGGCGAATGCTGAGAAGCGGAGGTTACGGAGGCTCGCTTGGATACATTGTCCCTCTTTGTATCCTTACGGGACTGTTTATTCTCCGTTGGGAAATCGTTATGTACCAGAAATTAAAATTGAAGCGCGAAAAAAAATTCGCCAAGGCGCTCGGTTGGATTAACGTCGTCGCGGGAGTCGGCTTGTACATCGGGAACTGGTTTTTCACCAGGCTGCTCTGATTAACGCAGGCCATAGCGTAAAGCCGGAATGCCGGGCGCTATGGCCTGTGATTACAGCTGCGAGGATCAAACGGGTTCCAGATTGCGATCTCCTCCGTGAGCATGAAGGGATTGATCGAATCATACCTTCTTGTGAACGCTTTCGAGGAATGCGACGGTTCGGGAGACGTATTCCTCCGTATGTGTGCGGTAGATCATTTCGTGTATCGCTCCCGGAACGACCCACAGCTGCGACAAGCCGTTCGTCTGCGCCTGGGCGACGTTCTCTGCAATATAGACCGGGGCTTTGTCATCGGCTGTGCCATGAATCATAAGAATCGGAAAAGGATAGGCCGTCGTTTGCGCCTTTGCTGAGGGAACTTCGTCCAGATTCACCCCGCCCATCAGCGGAAGAAACAGGCGCAGCAAAGGAATCGTCGGATATTGCGGGAGCTGGACATACTGATTAATGTTGGCATAAAGGGTATGCTCGTCGGGAAGAAAGGTGCTGTCCAGAATCATGGCATCGACCTGTTCGTCTTGCAGAGCGGCTTGGAGCGCCGTTCCGGCTCCCATAGAGAAGCCCCAGACGATCAGTTCGTCGCTGCCTTGGGATCGGGCGTACTGCAGAGCCCCGGCCAGCTGCCGGGACTCGGAGACTCCGCCGGTCGCAGGCAACGGATGCAGCGAGCTGGCGTAGCCGTAGTCGAACATTAGAACGTTATAGTGCATGCCGTTGAGAAAGCTGGCAAGATCGTACATCGGAACCCAGGGCTCCTCCCGGTTCGTTCCGTAGCCATGGCTCAGCACGACCGTTCTGCGGCTGTCGGACGCGGGAATCCACCACCCTTCGACCTGCGTAACGCCGTCCGCGCTTGGAAACACGACATCGGAATAGGCGAGATTTTTGGCAAGCATCGGATTTGAGCCGATCGACACGATCGGCGGATAGGAGAACAAATAAGCGGCATAGGCATGAAATGCGATAAACAGCCCTGCTAACAAGCAGGAGAAGGCGATAAAGACGTTAAGCGCGATACGGCTCAGTCTGAATGAGGCGGCGCGACGATAAGACGGTACGGAAGCAGGAATAACAACCGTATCCGATCCCGCGTATGGAAATGGCGTAGACAATGAGGTCATGGGGATCGCCTCGCTTTTCGCGTTTCTGAGATTCTTCTTATTTTTATCGTAGAAAAAGCTACGGCAAGCGTCAATGAGCGGCGACGAGTTGTAAATACTACGTAATCAAATTGTAATAAAGCGCTTCCAATATTTACGGAATTGCAAGTTTGCGTTATAGTGGTTGTAACAGGGTTTCATAGAGTGAAACGGTTGCAAAGGGGATACTGACCATGGAAGAGGAGAAAAAGACGGTTCGCGCCGTGGAGAGAGCGCTGGACGTACTGCTTTGTTTCGCTTCGGGCCATGAATGGGGGCTGACGGAAATTGCGAACAAGGTGGGCCTCCATAAGAGCACCATCCACCGTTTGCTGGCGACGCTTGAGGATAAAGGCTTCGTGACGCGAGATCCTTCGACGGAGAAATACCGTCTGGGGCTCAGCATACTCGAATTGTCCGCGCATCTGTCGCGCTCGGACGATCCCTCGGTCATGCTGCTTCCGGAGATGGAGCGGCTGCGGGATCAGCTGAACGAGACGATCAGTCTATACGTCCGAGACCGGACGGAGAGAGTGAGAATACAGGCGGTGCAGAGCACGCAGGCGATACGCAGAGTCGCGACGGTAGGAGCGAGACTTCCGCTGTCCGTAGGCGCGTCCAGCAAAGTGCTGCTCGCCTTCGCCGATCCCGGCGTGAGGGACGCGGTGCTGTCCGATCCGGCATGGCCCGCGCAGTTGGAGCGCGAATCGATCGCGAAGCAGCTGGACGATATTGCCGCCGCCGGGTACGCGACCAGCTTCGAGGAACGCGAGCCGGGAGCGGCCGCCGCGGCTGCGCCGATCTTCAGTCGGTCGGGGAAACTCGTTGCGGCATTATCCGTCTCCGGACCGTCTAACCGGCTAACGCCGGATCGGATGCGCGAGTACGCTCCTGCGATCATCGAAGCAGCGCATCGTATGGGGACGATACTTGGATAGGGTTAAAAATTTACATTTGGCAACTTCATCAAGGCTAGATAGTCCCTTCCGGAATCTTTCGTTTTTCGGTAGGGGCTATTACTTTTTCAATTATTATTGAACCTCAAGCACAAACTTCTGTGAACTAAACACAAACGGTAAATCATTTTCTAAAGGTACTGTCAGAGAAAACGCTGGATAACTTCCGACCATTGCAGCATCATTTATTTTGAACATTTTAGCCATCAATTCGTTTTCACCTAACTCGTAATAATTTGTAATGCTTTCCCCAACTTTTATAGGGCTATTGTCGATAAATAATGTAGTGGCATACTTACCTTTACCTCCAGCGGAGTACAAATGTAAATTATTCTCTAAGTTCTTTTTTATAGTAATAATATTATTTTGAGATAAGTTAGATTGACTAATGTCACCGGCATCAATGACATTGCGGACACCTTTAGTTCTATTTTTATTTTTAAACTGTTCTGGAGTTTTCAAAATATATTCAGAATTCAACAATATTTCTGAAAGTCGATCAACTTTTTTATTTTTATTAGGATTTAGATTAAATGTAATAGAATTGGTGTAGAAATCAATATATTTCATTTTTGTTCCTGGTAATTCCTTGAGATAATAAATCATTACAATGTCAAGCCTTGTGTTCTCTGCTATCAAATCATTTTGAAGATAAATTGGTATATTTTTTCTTGATAGCTTCTTTAACTCAGTTTGATAAATATATTGAATGTCTTTATTGTCAACTTTGAATTTTTGAAATTCGCCATCGAGAGAGACTAGAATTCCAATGTAATCATTGTTTTGGGTTGCGTTTATGGCGGAGATAAATAACTCTAGGGAATCTTTATCGAGGGTTTCTATATGCCTCTTATTAATAAAATTCCCCACAGAGTCGTAAATTCTCAGACCATAACCTTCATTTAAACTATTAACGGGTGGAAGAGTTACATATGAAGATACTTTTAGTTCTTTTTCGAAATTACTTAAATCAGAAATAAAGACTTCCTTAACCTTTTGGGGTTCACTCTCATACTTTGGATCAATAAAATATTTATTAGTTAAGATGAAAATCAGAATAAACAGTGTAATGGTAATTGAATAACTAAGAAATTTACTTGCTGCCTTAGATTGCATAAGCAAATCCCCTTCCAATAGGTAACAGGTCCAATTGCCAATACAATTAGTTCACATATGGGTCACCAAGCCTTAACTTCCAAAGTTTAGACTTGTACCTCCGGACCAAGAACCATAATTAGGTTCATAATAACTATGGCCGCCATTAGCAGTGCTGCCGTGATCGTTAGGAGCAGATTTAGATGTCGAGACTGAAAGCCCCGTCGCAGAATTGAAATTATCCACGCTACTAGGGCCACCACTTGCTGTTACATAGTGAACGACAACAGTTACACCTACGGTTCCAACAACATTCGTTGATGTGGTGGCTGTAGCGCTGTCATCACTAAACCAACCCCCTTCAGATACGCTGAGACTTCCGTGAGTAATAGCTACACCTTTAGCTCCTCCGCTTGATTCTCCATCAATACTTCCACCCGCGCTAACCGGTAAAGCGATAAGCACAAGTAAAAAACATACTGAAATCAAAATTTTATTCGGCTTCAAATCCCCCATTAAAAATCCTCCTTTTCTAAATATTTGCAAAAGGACCTGTTGTGATGTATCATAAGGCAAAAAGATATAAAAGTAAACATATATTAAAAATGGAAGGAAATATTATATGTATAAAAAAATTTTATTATTTATATTTTTTACCATAATTGTAATGGGTTGCAGCGTAAAAGAGGAAGAGAAGCTTTTCAATCCTAAAGAATCATATAAATTGAAGGTGCTATACTATGACAGTGAGTCTTTTTATACAAAATATGGAAATTATATAAATATGGAGTTTCCAAACCTGGAATTTGAGATTGTTCCATTAAAGCTGGTGTATACCGGAGAAGGTTCGCTCAACGAAAATTTATTAAAGTTAGTTTCATCCGAGCAACCGGATATCCTGTTTTTAAATAGAGAATACATGAAAACTCTACAGGCCGAGCATCAACTTCTTCCGCTTAGAGCGCTTCTAGGAGAGGATGAAATTAACAGTCTTCATAAAGGTGCTGTTGAGTTACTGGAGTGGTATGGAGATGGGGAAATTTATGGGGTAGCCACTTCATTTGTTGCGAGTGCTCTATTCTATAACAAAACCCTGTTTGCCAAAAACGGGGTTAATATTCCCGATGAACCGATGAGTTGGAATCAATTCTCTCATCTAGTACAAAGATTTGATAATTCTGATGAGGCTGCGTTTTACTTTCAAAATGCAGATCCCTCGGCACTTTTTACTATAATTGGACTTTTTGATGGGTTATCTTATCTAGACAAAGCGAATAATAAAATTACGCTTAATACGGATAGCTGGGCAGAAGTTGCGGAAGTAATTAAGCCATTGTATGAAAAGAAGTTAATCCAATCGTCTGAACTGTCCTCTGGCGACAATTTATTTAGTAGTGGATTAGCCGCAATAACTGTAGCTGATCATCATTTATTTTTTCAACTTTCCGAAATGCAATTGCCTTTCGAATGGGGGGTGCTTCCATTGCCGGGACGGGATCATTCACAGACTAATATATCCCTTGAGAATATCGTCGCAATCCACAATCAAAGCATTAAAGCAAAAGAATCAGTTAAGCTGATTCAGTTTCTTGCCAGCGAGAAGATGTCGAAAATAATTGATAATACAAGTTCAACACTGTCCACATCGATAAGATCATCAATAGCCAAAGATAAAGATCACCCGCTCCACTTCATATATGAACGTTCGGCGAACATTTTCGCGGAAGAAAATTATAATCGAATCCAAAGCATGTCGGAAGATTTTTTGGAAAGTTTCATGCCTTATTTTTCAGAACATATACAGAAAATAGTAAGAGGCGAAATTCAGGTCCGAGATGGTTTGCAAAAAATTGAGGATTATGGAAATAAGCTGCTTGAGTCATGACTTAAGGCCAAACAAAATACAGGAAAGAGACCCGACAGGTACTAGCTGTAACCTTCTGTCAGGGTCTCTTATACGTGCTACTTGCTATTGATCCGCTCCTGCACGCGCTTAGGCGCGACGGAGGAAGCTTTGGCGCCAAGCTGCTTCCAGTAAATTTTGTAGTGGGACTTGGCCGCGGATTTCTGTCCCAGCGCCCATTCGACGTCGGCCAGGTTGAGATAGGCAACAGTGCGGGAAGGGACAAGCTTGATGACGTTGGCCAATACCAGCTTCGCTTTTTTGTTGTTCCCGGTCAGGGACAGGAAGTAGCCGTAATCGTTCAGAATGCCGACATAGGCGCCAAGCGTCAACCGCGACTTGACGTATTCCGAGTCGGCGGAGCCGACGATGGTTTCTTTGGCAAGTTTGCCATCCCCGTAATCCAAAATGCCAAAGGCGTCGCCGTATTGCGTCAGCCCGTATTCAAGATATCGGATTGCGTTAGCGGTGTTTTTCGCTTTGTGCTGCTGCATCGCTTTTTGGTGGGCCAGCTTCAGCGTTGGCGCAGCTAGCGTGTAGGCGGCTTCATACGCCCAAGGATATTGCGGAAAGTCGAACTCGGTCTGCGCGATCAAGCCTTCTATATCCTTTGCCTTGAGCAGAGCGGCTTTCTCCTCGTAATAGCTTTCCGTCGGATCGGCGTACTCGTGATTGACGACGTAGAAGCTGTCTCCCGCCCATTCGAGCTCGATCCAAGACTCGAACGCCGAATAAGGCGCTTGACTCCACACATAAACCATATTGCCCTCAGTGGAATAATCCAGCTTGGCCGTGTTCAGGAACATATTGCCGCTTTCGCTCGTTGCCGCCCGATCCAGCAGTTTAAGGCTGGATGCATCCTCGTTAGAGGCCACAAGCACAAGCTCGATCCATTCATAATTATGAATAAAGGAAATGAATTGCCGCGTAAAGCCTTTAGGATAATTGCCCAGATCTACCTCATAGATGCTGCTAGCCGTAATCGCCACCGCATCCTCCGCCAACAATTGAATTTGCTCCGTAATGAACGGCGCTATTTTCTCGTATAGCTTCGTCCCGTCCTCCAGCTCTGCGAGACTGATCGATTCGAAGGCAGCGCTCTCGCTCTCGCCGGCGGCTGCCGCGGAAGGGAGGTGCGACAACCCTAGCCCGGAGAATGCGAACAGCGCCAGCGTACAGGCCAGAAGCCATTTTCGCCAAATTTTCATACATTACCGCCTTTCAATGATAAGCTGATTTTTATTTATCGGCTTTCGGCTCCAGTTTTTTTAGAAAATCGACCGCTTCCTGCAGCGTGGATATTTTAACGAGCTTGGGTTTTAGCTTCAGCTTGTCAACCGTCTTCTGGGCCAACGTCCAGTTCGAGTCGTTCTTCGTATTAAAGGGGACGAGGAAATAGTCGGCCTCCTCCTTGTTCGCCGCCATCAGCTTGTAATTAATTCCTCCGATCAGGCCGACCGTGCCGTCCGCGCTGATCGTTCCCGTCCCGGCGATGCGATATCCTCGAGTCAAATCCTCGCCGGTCAGTTGGGCGACGATCTCCAGCGTCATCATGAGTCCCGCGGAAGGACCGCCGGTATCCGCGAAGTCGAATTGGACCTGATCCGGCGGGGTCACCTTCAGGACCGTTTCGTTCACGAATCCGATCCCCGTGCGATTATCGGGCGACATGGAAACCAGTGGGACGGTTGCCTCGAACGTATCTTTTCCTCTTGATCCGCCGACCTTGACTTTTTCCCCGGCTTTCTTAGCCGTTAAGTATTCGGAAAGCTCCTTGGCCGTCGCGATCGGTTTATCGTCGACTTGCGTAATGATATCGCCTTCCTGCAAGCCGTTGTCCCGAGCTTCCGATTGCGGCAGCAGCGACATGACAATAACGCCCTGCGGCTTGACGTCGAGCTCCCTGTTCATCGCCGTATAGGCGGCCAGCAAAGCGTTCGCTTCGGAGCTGTCGCGCATATAAGACATCAAGTTGCGGTAAGCGGTCAGGTTGGTGGCGCCCCCGGTAGCGACCTCCAATTTTTCAATATCCATCTCGGGATTTAACCAAGCGTAAATCAGGTCGTAAACACGCGGCTTCGAATAAGTGGCGACAGTGGTGAACAGAAAGGCGCCTTTCTCTTCGAGCTTGTGACCCGTGTCTACGCGCGGCTGCAGCGGATCGGCCGATCCGGGACCGTAAAGCATGTAGGGCCACGTCTTTATGTAGGAGAAGACAACTAAAAAAAAGACGGCCAAAAGAATGAGGGCTGTCCGGTATTTCCGTATCCATGATTGTCGCTTGTAGGTGTCCAAAACCGGGGTCGCCTCCATCATCATTATCGTTGTTGTTAATCTGTACGTTGTTCCTATTATAACTTATGACGGGCGAGGGAAACAAAAAACGAAAAGGGCAAATTTGAATGTTTTCCGAGCAAATCCAAAAAAAGGCGCGGGGATTGTCTCCCCGCGCCTCTTGTTCATGCTATCGAGCTTATTGAGCCATCATCTGGCGCAATACTGTTTGCAGAATGCCGCTGTTGCGGTAGTAGTCAACGTCGACCATCGAATCCAGACGAACGATTACGTCGAACGAGAACGTCGTTCCGTCTTCGCGTGTCGCGGTAACGGAGATCGTCTGGCCAGGAGTAACGTCGTTGCTCAAGCCGGCGATGTCGAACGTCTCGCGTCCGGTAATGCCGAGCGTCTTCCAGCTTTGACCGGCAGGGAACTGCAGCGGGAGAACGCCCATGCCGACGAGGTTGGAGCGGTGAATCCGCTCGAAGCTTTCGGCGATGACGGCTTTGACGCCGAGCAGGAACGTTCCTTTAGCTGCCCAGTCGCGGGAGCTTCCGGTTCCGTATTCTTTGCCGGCGATGACGACCAGGTTCGTGCCGCTGTCCTGGTACTTCATCGAAGCGTCGTAGATGGACATCACTTCGTCCGTAGGCAGGTACGTTGTAACGCCGCCTTCCGTGCCCGGAGCCACTTGATTCCGAATACGGATGTTAGCGAACGTGCCTCTCATCATCACTTCATGGTGA
>PJUD01000471.1_pt1 | contig 20568 bp, 16 predicted proteins | sample 1512341 | NCBI WGS metagenome assembly PJUD01 (sample SAMN08177675, study PRJNA422409) | Feces metagenome, whole genome shotgun sequencing project. | isolation source: Chicken feces (3) enriched on wood chips: beechwood xylan treatment | host: Gallus gallus | place: USA: Madison | collected 2015-01-15 | reverse complement strand
AATGTGCTATATTTTTCAATAACAGCTGTTTTTAATCCTAATTGGGCACAACGGATAGCTCCTACATATCCGCCTGGACCACTTCCGATTACAATTACGTCGTATTGCATTGATTACGTTTTATTTTTTTGTACCACAAATTTAATGATTATTAATGGGATAGGAAATCAAAACTTACGATTTGTGGCCAAAGGGCCTTACTTTACATTTTTTTGATAAAAGAAGGGAAATTATGCACCGTAGGGAGAAATGTAGTGATGCCTGCCTGGGTATAAATCAAAAAAGGATATTCATATTTTGAATATCCTTTTTTATTTGATTATTATTCTGCAACAATTTTTCCTTGCATGACACCATAGTGACCAGGAAAGCTACAAATAAACGTATAAACTCCTTTTTCAAGTGTAAAAGTGATTTTATCAGTTTCTCCAGGTCCCAATAATTTTGTGTGGGAAACAATTGAAGATAAAGCTGATTTTGGAATATATTCGTCTGCAGCAGCTGCAGCAGCCTCAGCACCAAAAGTTGGAAGGTCAACACCTGGTTTTAGGATAACTACGTTATGTCCCATGGACTCTTTTGGCATAGTACCTGCATTTTTGAAAGATAATTCTACTGGCTCACCCGCTTTTACACGGAATAGATCCTTATTATATTTCATTTGATCGTTACCTTCTAAAGATAAGCTGTTGGAAATAGCTACGTTTTCAATACCAGGCACTGTTTCTGTTGCTTGGCTTTCTGTTGAAGTTGTCGCTTCTGTACTAGTTGATTTTTCAGACTTGTCACTGTTTCCACCACAAGACGCAATTGATAAAGCAACTGCAACTGCTGGTATCATAAAAAGTTTTTTCATTAGAATGATTGTTTGTTTATCTTTTATTTATTGTAGGCATTTCCGCAGCCTTTAGCGGTTTAGTGATGAAGTTATGACGAACGTAATTCCTTTTTGGATGCACGTTCATGAGAAATAACATCAAACATCTTGATTATGTTCTAAAATTAATGATTTCATTGCTAAATTGAAACTATCATTTCAATTTTGACAATAAAGTATCAATTGTTTTATACAATTTGATAGGATCGAATGGTTTTCCGACAACTTCATTGGCTCCAGCATCGAGCGCTTCCTGTTGTTCGGCTTGGAGCACAGAGGCTGAAATGGAAATAATCGGCATGTTTGCGATTATCGGATTCGCGTTTCGACGTATTTCCTTGATCGCTTCAAAACCACTCATGAGCGGCATATGGGCATCCATAAACACCAGGTCGATTTTTTTCTTATTGATTTCTTCTAGTGCGATGAGTCCATTCGTCGCCAAAGTAATTTCGCAATTCCAGCTTTTGAGGATATTCGCGAGCATAAAGCTGTTTAATTCATTGTCCTCAGCAATGAGCACCATCGGGAAGTTGAACTTGGGCAATTCCGTATAGAGTATCTGTGTTTCTTTTTCTACGGGTTTATCTTTGATTTTGTCGAAAGTACATTCAAAAGAGAAAATACTCCCTTTACCATATTCACTCGATGCAAAAACCCGACCGTTGAGCAGCGCAGCAATACGTTTTACAATTGCGAGGCCCAATCCAGTACCGCCAAATTTTTTGGTTATACTATCTTCTCCTTGTTCAAACGCAATAAATATTTTTTCCAAGGCATCTTCTACGATGCCGATTCCTGTGTCTATCACCTGAAATCGTAAACAGATGCTATGGTTATCTTCAGTTAGGAGCTGAATTTTTAATACAACAGAACCTTCCGAGGTGAATTTGAAACTATTTGATATAAAGTTGGTCAATATTTGTTTCAACCGTAGTGGATCTGTCAGAAAATAACTTGTGATCCGATCGTCCACATCAATGGAAAAATTCAGCCCTTTGTAGATGGCTTTATCAATAAAGAGGTTGTTTAGATCATCGGTAATATCGTGCACTGATGTTGACTCCATGTTAAGTTTCATCATACCTGAGTCGACTTTCGATAGGTCCAATATATCGTTGATAATAGTGAGCAGATTTTGCGAGGCAGAATCCAGCTTGTTAATCCAGTTTTCTTGTTCTAGCGTCAGTTGAGAATTTTTTAGCATCTGTGTAATGCCCATAATACCGTTAATAGGTGTACGGATCTCATGACTCATATTGGCTAAAAAGGTTTCCTTGGATTTTCGAGCAAGATCGGCCTCTTCTTTCGCTTTGAGAATAGCCTGTTTTGATTCTTCTAAGGCAATGTTTTTTTCTTTAATTTCCTGCTGTATCAGTAATTGCTGCACAAAAGATTTTACTTTCGCGATGGTTGCTTCAGGGTTAAGCGGTTTATATAGATAATCCACAGCGCCGCTATTAAGTCCCTGAATGAGGTATTTGTCTTCTTTTGAAATCGCTGTTACCATAATGGGGATGATATGGTTTGTTTTCGGATTCTTCTTTAGGAAGGAAACAAATTCAAAACCATTGATCTCTGGCATCTGCACGTCAACGAGCGCCAAATCAATATCCTCTTTCCAGCAGATTTTTAAAGCTTCGTTGGGATCTGTGCTCGTCACTATATTTATATTTTCGATATCCTCCAGCAGTGCTGTAAGACTGATAATATTTTCAATTTTATCATCGACAATCAATATATTTATCTTCTTCATTATAGCAAATCTAAATACAATTTTAAGTCAATTGCTTGATGTAATCTTTTATTTCTTGAATGGTCAAAATGCGTTCCTGTGCATCGAGTTGAATAGCTGCTTCGGGCATGATGGGAACTTCAGCCGTGGCAGGGTCTTGTACAAAAGTCGTCCCGCCGTATCGTTTTATCATTAATAATCCCTGTGCACCATCCTGATTCGCTCCAGAGAATAAGATAGCTGTACAATTTTCTTTATATATTTCGGCCACGGATTCGAAAGTCACATCAATTGATGGTCTTGAGTATTGAACAGGTTCTGAGATATCCAAAGAAAAGCTATAATCTGGTTCAACTAAAAGGTGATAGCCAGCAGGGGCAAAATAAATAGTCCCATTTGCTATCGCTTCCTTATCATCTGCAGTTTTTACTTTTTGAACAAGTGCTTTGGAAAGCGTGTCCTCAATACTAGAAGCATATTTGGGGTTTCGATGTACAATGACAATAACGGGTATAAGGATTGGCCGTTCCAATGACTTCAAGATATTTAGAATGACACTAAATCCACCTGCAGACCCCGCTAACAAAAGAATTTTTCTTTCCATCACGTATTACCCAATTTTTTGGTAAATATTCTGTTTCTTGTTTACGATCTTAAATTTAGCAGCGTCTTTGTAGTTGATTAAAGATTCTTTCGCTCCCAAGCATAAAAAGCCCAAATGGCAAAGTGAATGATAGAATAGATCCAGGACTTTATTTTGCAATTCGGTGTCGAAATAGATCAATACATTACGGCAGGTAATCAGTTGAAATTCATTAAAAACGCCATCGGATACCAAGCTATGCATGGAGAAAAGTACATTTTTTTTAAGACTATTATTAATGGTAGCGGCGTTGTACATTGCTGTATAATAATCCGACAATGAGTTTTTTGGCTCCGTTTTAATAAAATTTTCCGAGTATTCTTTCACTTTTGCAAGAGAATAGATACCACGTTTTGCCTTTTCTAACACTTTGCCGTTAATGTCGGTGCCATAAATAAACGCACGTGGGTAAAGATTTGCTTCTTCTAACAAGATGGCCAGCGAATAAACTTCTTCGCCAGTAGAACAACCGGCACTCCACAGTTTTATATGCGGATAAGTTGCGAGATAGGGAAATACATCTGTTTTTACAGCTTTATAAAAATCGGGATCCCTAAACATCTCAGTCACATTAACTGTAATTTCCTGCAGGAAATAGGTGCTGAATCCGGGTTGATTGATTAAATTGGATTTTAGCTCCTGTAGATTGAGCTTGTTAAGTTCCATTATTCTAGTCACCCGTCTTTTTAAAGAAGCTCTTGTATAACCGGATACATCATAGCCGTGTAGATTTTTGACTATATCAATAACTTCTTCCAACTCTTCAAAACTTATCATTACTACTCTTTTATCGGTTAACTCAGCCATACGCGCATTAGGGATATTAATTTGTCGACATCAACCGGTTTGCTAATGTAATCGTTTGCTCCGACAGCAATTGTTTTTTCTCTATCCCCTTTCATTGCTTTCGCTGTCACAGCAATAATAGGAAGGTTTGCAAATTTCTTGTTTGCCCTAATTTTTTCAATAGCCTCATAACCATCCATAACGGGCATCATGATATCCATTAAGACAAGGTCAATCTGTTTATTTCGTTCAAGAATATCCAACGCTTCCTGACCATTGTTAGCGATTTCAATGTTCATATCATAGCTTTCAAACGCCGTGCTCAGGGCAAAAATATTCCGCATATCGTCATCTGCCAGTAGTACGGTTTTGGAAGCTAAATTGTTTTCCGCAATTACAGAGGCTCCGGAATGATTGAACATCGTGTATTCGTGCTTATTGCTGCGGATTTTATTTAAGAATAAATTAACTTCATCAATCAGACGATTATTTGATTTAGCTGATTTAAGGACCATCGCCTGGCTATGATGCAGAATTTCGGAAGTCTGCTCTGTAGTGAGTTCCATTGCCGTATTGATGATAATGGGTAAATCCTTAAATTGAGTGTTCGATTTGATCTCATTTAGGAGTTCAATGCCTGATTTATCGGGGAGATTCAGGTCCATAATGATGCAGTCAAACAATTTCTCTTGATCTAATAGATCGAGGGCTTGTTTCGCATTGAAGGCCTGAAATATCTGAATATGCTGTTCTTCTAAAGATTGTTTGATAAAATCGCTTTGGATTTCCTGATCTTCCACCAGCAGAATTTTTTTCAATGGATGACTAGTCGACGCTTTTATTTTTAAGAATGTTTCAGCCAAAGATTCTTCTGAAACAGGTTTAGCCATAAATCCGATGGCTCCGGCAGAAATAGGTTCATCATGTAAAAATGTTCCTGCCGACATCATGTGTACGGGAATCTCCTTGGTGCTGTCAATTTTTTTGAGGTTACGAAGAACTTCCCAACCATCCATTTTAGGCAACATAATATCTAAGATAATTGCGGCAGGTCGTAAATTTTGTGCTTTTTGTAACCCATCTTGCCCATCATAGCTAATGTATACATCGTAGCCGTTTTGTTCGGCGTAGTCTTTTAGAATATCTGCAAAAATAAAATCATCCTCAATAATCAGAAGTTTATTGTGTTTTCCATCGTTGTCGATCGACTTCGTTTTTTCGACTATGGGATTTTCCTTCGGCATTTGTGACGGCGGATCAATTTCTTTTTCGATCGATGTTACTTTCGGGACTGGAATTTCCTGCTCCAGCGGGATACTGAAGGTAAAGATACTGCCTTCACCAACCTTACTGGATAAGCTTATTTTCCCTTTTAATAAGCTAGCAATTTCGCGGCATATTGATAAGCCTAAACCAGTGCCACCATATTTACGACTCGTTGAGCCATCTTCCTGTTTAAAAGCATCAAAAATTAGCTCTTGTTTTTCTGGGGCAATGCCAATACCGTTATCTTTTACCGTAAAAAGAAGATTTTCAGCTTCAGCTTCTATCGCTAAAGAGACTTCGCCCTTTTCACCTGTAAACTTGAACGCATTGGATAATAAATTCTTGAGGACTTGTTGTATACGATGTTCATCACCGATGAATTCCTGCGGTGCATTTACATTGACATCGAGTAGGAAGTCAATATTTTTCGACGCTGCGGTATCATTGAAAAAATCTTTAATATAATTGACAAGGTAGTTTGTGTTGATACGTTCTTTTTGGACTTCAACTTTACCGGATTCAATTTTTGCCAGATCCAACAATTCGTTAATTAAATGAAGAAGATCTGAGCCGGCACTATGAATGACAGAAGCATATTTTATTTGGTCCTCACTGAGGTTTTTCTTTTTATTATCCTGAAGTAATTTGGCAAGAATGAGAATACTATTAAGTGGTGTCCGCAGTTCATGGCTCATATTGGCCATAAATTCAGATTTATATTTGCTGGACAGCTCTACTTCCTCTATTTTTTGCGCTATGGCCTGACGGGCTTTTTCCAGATCTTCATTTTGTGCAAAGAGCAATTTGGCCTTCTCGTCCATCTCGTTATTGGTTTGGATAAGTTCTTCCTGCTGTACTCTAAGCTCTTCCTCAGAAGCTTCCAACAAATGTGTCTTATGGATTAACTCCTCATTTGTTGTTCTCAATTCTTCCTGTTGCGTCTCTAATTCCTCGGTCTGTTGTTGAAGTTCCTCATAAAGATCGGCAAGCTTTCCATGAGTTTGGGCTACTTTGATGATAACGGCAATGTTATCTTTTGCTTTATCCAGGAAGTTAAATCGTAGTTGCTCGTCTTTCTCATTGACAATGGGGCAACAGATTTCCATGACACCGACACAATGGCTTTCATAAGAGAAGGGAACAATATAGATCTCAGCGTCTAAGCGATCGGATAACGAGGTTTCTAAGATAAGATGCTTGTGGTCGACGTCTTTTATTTTAACGACTTCATGATTGTTTGCGACTTCGCCCAAAATGCCATCGTTTTCTTTAAACGTTCGTTTGATATACTGTGTGGAGGAAATACCAATTTTGTGGCAAAGCTGATACTCCTGATAGTTATCATCGAAAATGTAAATCGTTCCACCTAATGCTTTTGTCGTGGAAGCAATAGCATGTAGGCTTATTTCGGCAATTTTCTTGTCTGTATAGTCACCGCGTAACTGTTCGTCGATGCCATTAATCGCATTCAAAATCCAGTTATCACTGTTGGTCTGTTCTTGCAATAGTTGGAGACTTTTATTGGATTCTTGTTGACTTTTCACTGTAGACCTCAGAAATCTAGAGATCGAGGAAATTTTAGCGAGAATATAGAAGAACCCACTTAAGCCAATAGCGATGAAAAGGTAAGTAATGTACTGGGCCAGTTGCAATTCATTTCTAGATTTTTCTAAGAGTCTTGCCCGTTGGTCTAATAGATCTCTCGACATGAGATCGATCTGATTTAATATCGAGGCCTTTCGTTCGTGAATATTATGGGATATGGATTGAGTTTCCTTTGTGTGATCGATATCCTGCTCAAAGTTATAAAATGCAACAATATCTTTGCGGATGTTTTCGGTGCTGTTTGGTTGAACATGATAGAAATCATCTTTCAGACTTAAAGATCGCAACAGTTCGTCCATTTTTTTTAATTCCATTTTATAAGGAATAAATAGAGAAGCGTCTTTCTTATTCAGGTAATCCAGTTTGATATCATTTACCTCGTCGACACTTGATTTAATTTCATTAATGATATTGAATCTATTTTCGGCAACACGAACAATACTTCGCTCGTTATTTAAGTTATGATGCAGCGATATGAAAAAATATAGGGCTGAAAGGAAGATAAGCGAAAAAGAAATTATCACTCCTATGGTAATTTGCTTTCTATAATTTTTTCGATCCATGTTAGAATGAGTTTATCGTTTACTTTTCTGTAGGTATTGTATTTCGATGGTACCTGGGGAAAAAGATATATGTAAAATAACAAAAAAACTTACTATTCCTAAAATAATCAAAAGTCAGCATAGAAACAAACCTATAAACAGTCAGGAGGTATCCCAAAATAATCGATTAGCGTGTAATAGCGAGTTTTTGTTAATGTAAGTGCAGCTTATGGCATGTGTGTCCTTTATTTCTTAGTCTGGATAAAATGGGATCAAGTAATGATCAAATTGGGTCTTTTAACAGTACTTGTTCAGTGCTCGTTCAGTGATTGTTCAGTGATCACTCAGTATAGACTGAATAATCAGTGACTAATCACTGTCTAAAAATTGATTGAATATTGTTATTAGCTACGTATTGGTAGGGAGATGGTTCAGTCAGGTTTATTTAATAGAAGATGAAAAAATACATATAAAAACAAAACCCTGATGATGGGCACCAGGGTTCGTTACTAACCAATTATAAACCTAAATTATGAAAAGACTCTTTAAGGGCTTCTAAACTAAATTAGTTGCCGTGTTATTCCATGAAAACTAAAAATGATTGTTTTTTAAATCTTATGCACGTTTCGAGCAAATAACTTCTCTGACTGCATATTGTTAGTGTTTCATAGTGAGATAACCTTTAATTATCTTCAACAAAGATACGGTAAATATACAGTAGTATCCAAATATTTTTTCGAATAAGTTGCTAATACAACTATGTTGTGACACACAAATGATATTTTGGCTTATCTGAATAATTATCTGACAGCCTCGTCAATTAGATCGGTATCGCTGCGCGAATTATTACTCGAAATGCCTTACTTTTACAAAAATATATTTTTATGGTATTGACCGAATTTAAAGCGATAAGAGCATTTGTATTGGATGTAGATGGTGTATTGACTGATGGTACTGTACAAGTTAATGAAGAAGGGCATCAATTACGTACATTTAATATAAAAGATGGCTATGCGATGCAGTTGGCGATCAAGAAAGGCTATCCTATTTTTATCATCACAGGTGGAGGTTCGAAGGGGGTCGAGCAGCGGATGAAAGGTTTGGGAATCAAAGAAGTGTATTCAAAAGTTACTGACAAGCTTTCTAAAATGAAAGAACTTGCTTATGATTATAAGCTTGAATTAAATCAGTTGATGTACATCGGTGACGATATCCCTGATTTTAGCTGCATGAAGTCTGTTGGCGTAGCGGTTTCTCCGGCAGATGCAGTAGAAGAGATCAAGAAAATTTCGCATTATGTGTCTGGTTTTTGTGGTGGAAAGGGAGTTGTGCGTGAATTGATTGAAAAGGTCATGAAAGTACAAGGCAATTGGTATGAGGATGAAACAGTGAAAAGTATATAAGGATGTTGAAAAATCTAAAAAATAGAACAATTATATTAGGGTCTCAATCTCCACGGAGAAAACAGCTGTTAGCAGGGCTTGGGCTGACATTTGAAGTCGACGTTCGGGAGACGGATGAATACGTGGATCCGAATTTATCGGCTGCAGAGGTGGTTCGCCAAATCGCTATTCGTAAAGCGGAGGCATTTAGAGATAAAGACGATTGTTTGGTTATCTGTGCCGATACTATTGTCGTTTCGGACAAAGGCGAAATTTTAGGTAAGCCCAAAGATGAACAGGAAGCCAGGACAACTTTAACAAACTTGGCTGGTAAGAAACATTTGGTATTGACTGCCGTAGCGATCTTATGGGAGGGTAAGATTAGTACTTTCGTCGAAACGACAACTGTTTATTTTTACGAATTAGATGCGGATGAAATCGATCATTATGTTACTAAATTTTCACCATTAGATAAAGCCGGTTCTTATGGAATACAGGAATGGATCGGCTTAATCGCCGTAAAAAAAATTGAGGGAGAATATAATAATGTGGTCGGATTACCAACGGCAAAGCTTTATCAAGAATTGAAAAAGTTAATGTAAAAAAAAGCGGCTTTTGCCGCTTTTTTTTTATCCCCTGATTTTTTAGTTGAGCTGTTATTTGATGAAATAACGAACCCCAGTGTAGAACATGCGTCCTGTTAATGGTCCCCAAAGCATCGAAGTGTCAAAATAGTTTCCAAAGGGTTGATCCGCTGCAAGTATTGGCATATTTTGGAAATAATTAGACAGATTTTCTCCGCCCACATATACAGTGAAGTTTTTGTCTTTCCCAAAAGTTTTGCTAATCTGCGCATTCATGGTCGCATAAGCTTTTGATGCTGTAGGCATTTGATATTCAACGGGGTTCTCTGCTGTTGATGGAATGCGTTTTTGTCCAACTACATTCAGCGTATAGTCTACACTCCAGCCAGAATGGTGATTATATGCTAGGTTGACAAAGCCACGGTGTTTGGCCAATAGCGGTTTGGTCTTTCTGCCACTTTCAAAATCAGTTTGGACATCAAGTAAGCGATAGGCCAATCTCGTTTCAAAATGTGGTGCTGGCATAAAGCGAAATTCTGTTTGTAAGCTATTGGAGAAAGACTTCCCATTCAAATTGTAAAAATTGATCTCTCGGGGGTTTTCGTAATCGACCACGACCTGATTAGAGAAGCTGTTATGGAAAAATTCAACGGATGCCGAAGCCTCACGTCCAAAGATTCGCATACTTTGGTCTATCGCTATTCCGCTATTCCAGGAGACTTCAGGTTGTAGGCCATAAGCTTTATCGTATATATTAGGCGATTGAATAACCAATTTTCTACTACTTGCCAAGACGGCCGTATTCTCTGCAAATATATTTGCTGTACGTTGGCCTCTTCCTGAGCTAGCTCGAACCGTTGTTCCCGCAATCGGTGCATAACGTAAATGGATGCGTGGCGTTGTAAACCAACCATACAGGGAATTATAGTCTTGACGGAGACCGATAATGGCATCAAATTTTTCTGATGGACTATAGGTATATTCTGCAAATGCTCCCGAAACCACTTCTTTCCTTTTGAAGTTTTGATCTTTTAAATACCACTCATTGTAATTGTCATAATTAATGGAGGCACCAACGCGATACTTGTGAGCGACTGTACCGATAATATCTTGAAATAAGAGGTTAGCATATCCATTTTGTTGGTCCGAATTGTAGTTATTGAGCCCAAAATAGCTTTTTTGATTGTAATTTGATCCTGCAAGCTGGAGACCTATGCTGCGGTGCTTATTTTCGGGGAACACGTAACCAATTTTAGCGAAACCTTCTACACGTTCAATATCAAACCCTAAACCATAGCGATTCGTTGTACCCTTATCTGTTTTTTCGTTAAAATCAATCTGCCCACCTGTACGGTCGTCATTGAGATATTTTACCCCAAATTGTACCATAAGTCCTTTTCCGTTTTCATAAAACCAACGGTTGACACCAGAGAATAGATTGCCAACAGGTACATCTCTAAATCCGTTGTGACTAAAGTTCATGGATTTATTGTACATAAAATTGTCGTGCAACAGAACTGCGGTGGACCAATGCTGACCAATTTTTTGTGAAAGATTTAAGTTGACATCTGTGCGTCCCATGTTGTTAGCATAGGCATTAAAAAACAATCTTTCTGAATTTTGCGGTTTTTTCAATTCGACGTTGATCTGTCCGGCCATGTTTTCGAAACCGTTGGCTACGGAACCGATACCTTTCGCGATTTGAATTGATTCAATCCATGTTCCTGCAATAGAATTTAAACCTAAAGGAGAAGCGAGCCCACGAGGTCCGGGTAAATTTTCAACGGTTAATTGGGTATAAATACCACTAAGGCCCAGCATTTGAATCTGTTTGCTGCCTGTTACCGCATCAGCACTGACGACATCGACGGAGGCATTGGTTTCAAAGCTCTCGCTTAAATCACAGCAAGCGGCTTTGAATAACTCTTTTCCTGTAAGAACTTCCAGTCGTGCAGGTGTCATACGGTCGATGTAATTTGAGCGTCGTGTTCCTTTAACCTCGACTTCCATCAACACATTTCCCTTTGCTGTAATCATGATGACTTCATGGAGATCTTTGATGGTGATGGTGTCAGGTTTCATTCCAACGTAACTTACCACCAATTTGTTGAATCCTTCTTTATGGTCCAATTTAAAAACACCATTTTCGTTTGTTCTTGTGTTTTTGGTTGGAAGGTTGGCCCAGTGTAGATTGGCGCCAATAATCGGCTTAAGATCCCCCTTTTCGTTTTCTTCAACGACAACACCGGTAACAGTATGTGGATGGTCATGGCTATCGGTTGTTACAATTTTCTTTTCGGGGATTTTGCCATTTTCCAAGCGTGGATACATACAACATTCGTGAAGTTTAGCATAGGATTCTTCATCGGCAACCAGGTTGTCTACATCGTGACCAACATGCGCAATGTTTTTCTTAATAGACTCCAGTTGTACTTTCTGAGGATTATATTTGATCTGTAACAGGTTGTCGCTGGCATTCCAAACAGCCATTTCTACACCATTCATTTTCGCGGCAGTTTCAATACGTTTTTTACACATGGCACAATTTCCGGCCACTGTAAGCGTCCTCGTACTGTCGGTCTGTGCCTGTACAAATGCCAGAAAAAATAAGGATAGAATGGTTGTCGTATATATTTTTTTGAAAATTTGATTCATCGTTTTAATTAAGAGTATTCGCTTCAACTAGCATTTAATTTTTACTTTCATGATATCGCGCGACCGCATTTATGGGTAACGGATCTATTTTTTCAGTTCTACTACTATTTTTGCTGAATGATTTAAAATCCACTGTTTTTAGTTCCGTGACAAGCGACGGAAAGATCAATGTTGGGAATGACAGTCTGCCATTCTTACGAAATATAAAAATTATACTGGACTTCTGTCAATTCAAGAAATTGAACTGTGTTCGGTGAAAAGAGGTGATATTAAATCCTAAAATTTTGATTGAGAATAAAAACAGGTGGGTTCTGTCTATTATCGCTCGCAAAAACGGTATACTTTAGTTTAGAAAAATCGTCTTCCTCCTCAGAGAAATGATAATAATTAAGTATCCAATGACGCGTAATTATTGCGGGAGAAAAAGTGTAAAAATCAAGATTTTGTGTTACTCGGCTGAAGTGATCGACTTTTTGTGCTTCGATCTTAACATCTTTACAGCTTCCTGTTTCATGACAGTGGTTCTGCTGTTTTTTTGCAGACTTGGCACAAAGAGGGCAGGCCATATTATGGCTTTCCGATAACGATACACTTTTTGTCTCTCCTTGGCAAAAATGAAGATGCAGTGAGGCACCACTTGCAGCGAGCAAATAGAAAAATAAGCCGATAAATAGTGCGATTTTCTTCATTGAAGCAAAAATAGAGAAAATATGTAATTTTTTTTTGTAATATTTTGGATAAATGTTATAACTTGTAGTAACAAATGAAAAACCAAAAATTACCAGAGTTATGTATTTATTATTTATTAATCCCGTCAGCTCCTATTTATTAGCTATCCTTTTGATTGTCGGGGCAGTTTTATTGTACAAAGGATTCTACCATCTCGCTCGTCGTATACAGGAATAAAACAATATATTAGACCTTATTCCCGGATACTGTTAGTAGCTTGAATATGTGCTGTTTCTTCTAAGATAGCAGCATGTAAGGATTATTCATTGAATTTTAACTATTCAGGGAAGACATGATAAGAATGGGAGTATTTATTTAGACACTCCCATTTACTTTGTTTATCGGCTTAATAAGGGATCACTTTTTCCTGCATTTCCAATCTCTATACGCCCCGCATATTGTTCCTCGAAGTTTGAGAAACCAGCGCAGGTGAGGCGGAAATCATACCAAAAATTTTGCTTAGCCAAATCAAAATGTATCTTAATGGATTGTCCCCCCTTAAGTTGCAGATTCTTTTTTTCTTTTCCATAGCTGGCGTCCTCAAAAACAAGTTGCTGGGTTGTTTTCCCATTGTTTGTACATGAAAAAGACAAACGCCCGGTAAACGCTGATTCATTTTTACTTTTTTCATAGGTACAGCGGACCTTTAACTCTGGGTTGTTTGTGTCACCTTTAAACGCTCGATAAAATCCATTTGGGCCATAGATCTCGAGGTGGTACATTTTTTTATCGAAGGCGTCTAGCGACCATTGGTCCGTTACACGATCTCCGGGAGAAATAGCATAATTTCTTGAGGTTCCAACTTCTCCTTTGTAGCTAGCAGCATGGTAGACTGTAAAAGGTGAGCCCGCAGCGTGTTTGCCAAAAATTTTATTTGAAGCTTCAAATGTGACCAAGTAATCCCCTTTGGATTGGTATTCGCCATGCACATAAAGTTCATAGGGAAGGATACATGAATCCCGGAGCCCTTTTTCTTGTTTTGGGAAATAGGGTGAACTGCTGGGGTCTTTCTCTATTTGTTTGATCTCCATTTCGCTGAGCGCTTTGAAGCCCATGGGAAGGCCTTTGAACTTGGCTTGGTGAATCTCTTGGATAAAAGGTTCCCGTTCTAGTACCATAGGTTTGTTTATGGTTTCGCCATGATAGGGCCTAAATGCCGAAGTTAAGTCACCACATACGGTACGTCGCCAACTGCTGATGTTGGTTTCTTTTATATTTTTATTGGTTTTGTGATTAATAAACTTCTCCAGGAATTGTAAACTGGAGGTATGGTCAAATACTTGCGAATTGACCCAACCCCCTCTGGTCCATGGAGAGGCAATGATCATCGGTACACGATAGCCAAGACCGATATTGCCTTCTCTTCCGCTTTCAGGATAATATTGCTCATCGCGGCGGACAAATTCTAATCCAGGGTTGATTCCCGCTGATACTTTTCCGCTTTCTGTATCATCAGGATTCGGCGCCGTAAAGGGTGCAAAGTGATCAAAATACCCATCATTCTCATCATAGGTAAGTATAAAAATTGTTTTTTTCCAAACTTCTGGATTTTGGGTAAGAATGTCTATGATTTCGCTAACATACCATGCGCCAAACCAAGGAGAATCGGGATGGTCAGAAAAAAGCTGCGGTGGAGCCAGCCATGATACGGTTGGAAGTTTACCTTCCGCGACATCTTTTCGGAATTGATACAGGACATCTCCTTTAGGGATCTGTAACTCGCGCTGTTGCCCCCCTTCTTGATAATGCATTGTTTCCAATTCCATATAATCAGGCTGTGCACTGTTGTTAACAAAAGCACGGCGATGAATATCTTTTGTCCGCTCATCGAGCTTTTCAAAGTTCTCGGCAGTATATAGCTGTAATTCTTCTAGCGTATGTTTGAGATTTTTCTTTAAATTTTCAAGTGCTTCGCCAGTTGTTGTTTCGCTAATTTTACGTTCGAGGTCTTCTTTTTTTAATGTCAGGAGCTGACGATAGCGTGGATGGTATTTGACTTGATATTGGGGGAAGTATTCCATCGGATTACAACCAAAATTGGCGAGCCAGCTGTTTGCTTCACCACTATAGCCAGCGCTGCTTGAAGAAATTTCATTTTGATAGATTTTCCAGTCTACGCCTAATTCCGAAAGGCGTTCGGGGAAAGTCGTCCATGTTGCTTTCCCGCTAAACTCGGAGTCACCATTCCAAACTAAGGCCTTTCCTGTAAGATTTTCCCGTATATTGGCGGTCCAGAAATAAAGCCTATTCGGATTCGTGCCGGTGATGCTCGAACAAAAGTGTTGGTCACAGATTGTGAAAGAGTCCGCGAGAGAATAGTAAAATGGAATATCTTCGCGGCTATAATGCCCCATGGTCAACGGTAGATTCGAAAATTCTTTAAATCCGGAGTGTTTTACATCCAGCCATTTGTTCATCTTGCCTTTATTGCGTGCATCTGTTTGATCGGTCCAGTTGTGGGGAAGACAACCCATCCAGGTGACTTTCGAATCTTTGATATCCAATCGGAAGGGAGCAAATGTTTCGCCGGATTTTTGCGTCTGAAACCAGACTTTATTCCGATTGGGTTGACGGATAGCTCTAGGATCATTGAAGCCTCTTACACCACGTAATGTTCCAAAGGCATGATCAAATGAACGGTTTTCCTGCATTAATAAAACAACGTGTTCGGCATCATAAAACGTGCTGCCCAATGCTGGATTAATAGCCATCGCTTTCGCAATGGCGGATGGAATAACATGGGAGATAGAAGCTCCCCCAGCAAGCATAGCTGCTTTCTTTAAAAAATCTCTTCGCGTATCCATGGTTATATCAGTATTGATTTGATTGGCTGCCTATTGCTTGGTTGATCAAGGCAACAAAGTCTCTTCGAAAAATCATATTTTCGAAAACTGTCTTAAAAATAAGAGTTCGATCCAAGAAAAAAGACTTTAGACCGAACTCTTATTAAAAAATTAACGCTTTGCTAATTTCTAGCCTACATATTAAGCTTTGATAGACGCAATAAATGCTGGAATCTGTGCAAGATAATCCGGTTCTTTTAGCCGTTTGACAAATGCTGTACCGATAATGGCACCGGCCGTATGCTTACTTGCTTTTTGAAAGGTAGGTTTATCGGAGATACCGAAACCAACGATCAATGGGTTTTTTAATTGAAGATCATGTATCCGCTTGAAGTAAGCTGCTGTATTGTCTCCAACATCAAGCGTTTTACCCGTCGTTGCATTGGAAGAAAGTAAATAAATAAAGCTTCTTGAAAGGCTGTCTATTTTTCTGATTCGTTCTTCAGAAGTCTGTGGTGTTACAATGAATATATTTGCAATCCCATTTTTCTCGAACGTCTCTTTGTAAAGTTCTTCGTATTCATCCATGGGTAGGTCAGGTATAATGACACCGTTCACGCCTACATTCTTACATGCTTCACAGAATCTTTCAACACCAAATTGGAGCACTGGATTAAAGTAGCCCATCAAAAATACGGGGATGCTGACATGTTTGCGGAGGTCAATCAATTGATCAAACAGTTTTTCTACGGTCATGCCATTCGCCAAAGAAACTTCTGAACTGTGCTGAATGACAGGTCCATCCGCCACTGGGTCGGAATAAGGAAACCCGATTTCCAAAAAATCCGCGCCAGCTTCTTCCAATTTCTTTGCAATACTTATTGTGCTGTCCAATGTTGGATATCCAGCGGTAAAATATATCGATAAAAGGGGAGTACCTTCTTTTTTTTCAATTGTATTCATGCCTTAAAAATCAAAGTATTTCATATAATTATCTAGATCCTTGTCACCACGTCCAGAAAGACAGACAACGACAGTCTCATCACCTTTAAAAGGTATTTTTTCCAAATAAGCCAGTGCGTGAGAACTTTCAATAGCTGGTATGATACCTTCTAGTCGCGTAAGCTCAAGACCGGCCTGCATCGCTTCGTCGTCGGTCACACTGACATAGTTACCTCTGCCAGATTTGAATAACCAAGCATGTTGGGGGCCAATACCGGGGTAGTCAAGTCCTGCTGATATGGAGTAAGGTTCTATGACCTGGCCATCCGCTGTTTGCATCAGTATAGATCGGCTTCCATGTAAAACCCCCTCTTTTCCTAATGCTGTTGTCGCAGCGGATTCGCCTGAATCAACACCGTGGCCTGCAGCCTCTACGGCATACAATTGAACCGATTCTTCATCTAAGTAATGATAGAACATACCTGCCGCATTGGAGCCTCCTCCGACACAAGCCAATACGATATCTGGATTTTCTCTTCCTGTTTTTGTCAAGAGCTGTTTTTTCGTTTCTTCAGAAATAATCGACTGAAAGCGAGCAACCATATCGGGATAAGGGTGTGGTCCCACAACAGACCCAATGATATAATGGGTGTCGACAGGGTTGTTGATCCAATCTCGCAAAGCTTCATTGGTGGCATCCTTTAGCGTTTTGGAGCCCGATGTCGCAGGAATAACTTCGGCACCCATCATTTTCATCCGTGCTACATTTGGAGCTTGACGTTGAATATCAACTTCTCCCATGTACACTTCACATTGTATACCTTTCAGCGCACAAACGGTAGCTGTGGCAACGCCATGCTGTCCTGCGCCTGTCTCCGCAATGATGCGCTTTTTACCCAAGCGTTCCGCCAATAGAATTTGGCCAATGGTATTGTTGATTTTATGCGCTCCGGTATGGTTAAGGTCCTCCCGTTTTAAGTAAATCGTAGTTCCATATTTTTCAGAAAGACGCTTGGCATGATATAATGGAGAAGGACGTCCGACATAATCGCTGAGCAGTTGGTTAAATTCCTCCTGAAAGCTCTCTTCTTCGATAATTTTGAGATATTCTTCACGTAGCTCTTTCACATTTGGATAGAGCATCTCAGGGATATAGGCTCCTCCAAAGGGACCATAGTATCCTTTTTCATTGACTTGATATATACTCATTTTCTAATAGTATTTATACTTTGGCTTAATAGCTCAATATCTTTTAAGCCGGGTTCTACTTCAAATTTTGAATTTAAATCCAGTGCATATAGCCGTGGATCATTTCTTTCTAGCGCTGTTTTGATATTTTCGGGATCTAAACCGCCGCTGAGAAAATAGGGGGTGGTAAGTTTGTATTGGTCCAATAGGGACCAGTCAAATTGCACTCCTGTACCACCATAGGAACTACTTTTTGTATCAAATAAAAAGTAGTCTACAATTTTAGCGTAAAGATCCAGCTGTATCCAGTCAAAGTTTTGATCGACTCCGAAGGCTTTCACGATGCTAACTGCTGATTTTTCTTTCAATTCAAGACAGAATTCTGCAGATTCATTTCCATGCAGTTGAATTGCATTTAATTGGAATTCAGTTATTTTATCTAGAATTTCTGAAAGGCTGGCATTAACGAAAACTCCGACCTTACTTAGGCTGTCAAGATCCTTAATATATGCGGAGGAGCTTTGACCAACATAACGTTTGGATTGATCATAAAATATAAATCCCATATAATCGATGCCCAGGGAGGCTACAGCGGTTATATTGTCGGGATATTTCATGCCACAAACTTTTAATTTGATCGCCATTTTATTTTTTGATTAGTTTTTGGAAACTGCGCAAAGCTTTACCTCCCATCAATGAACTTTCTGCTTCATAAAAACAGTCGCCAAAAGTTTTTTCGGGGTTAAAGGTCTTAATTGCAAATGCGGCGTTGGTCAAAACAACATTGTTCTGCACATCTGTACCCTGATTGTTCAATATAGATAAGAATGTCTGGGCCGCATCTGCTATCGTTTCACCTCCCGTCAACTCCTGAGCTGAGACTGGGGTAAAACCAAGTTCTTCCATGTTGTAGTAATTCTCTCCTTGGTTGTTGATTACTTTAAAATCACCGGTCATGGATATTTCATCATAACCGTCCAAGGCATGAATAATGGAATATTGTTTGTTGGTGTTTTGATATAGATAACCATACAGTCGCGCTAATTCTAAACTAAATACACCAACGGACTGAAATCTGGGATTGGAAGGATTTGTCAATGGTCCCAGCATGTTAAAGAAAGTCTTAACACCCAATGCACGACGTATCGGGGCAACGGTTTTCATGGCAGGGTGAAACAATGGTGCATGTAGGAAACAGATATTGGCTTCATCAAGCTGGCGTTGTAGTTCCGACTTGTCGTTGCTGAACTGATAGCCTAAATATTCCATGACATTGGATGAACCACAGCTCGAAGATACCCCGATATTACCGTGTTTGGCGACATGATAACCAGCTCCAGCGGTGACAAAGGATGCTATTGTCGAGATATTGAAGGTATTTTTACCATCCCCACCTGTACCGCAAAGGTCAATTAAATCATAACCGTTAAAATCCAGCTTGAGGCATAAATCATACATCGCATCTCTAAACCCGCCAAGCTCTTCAACGCGAATACTGCGCATACCATAAGCCGTCATAAATGCCGCAATTTGGTGACTGTCATATTTGCCCATGGCAATGTTGGTTAGAATCTCGTAGGCCTCTTGCCGAGAAAATGTCTTGTATTCAAATAAATGCGCTAAAATTTCTTTCATGGTAATTTAAATAAAAAAAGGGCTTACCTTATTTAGGCAAGCCCATCATATCTTGACGTATTAATCAAATAATGCAATAGGAGTTTGCCACAACGTTATTCGTTGTGCCACCACCAAGCTTTATTTGATACAGTTGTTATCATTGTTATTTTTATTAATACAAATATGGTTGATAGAATTATAAAATGCAAGTGTTTTTATTGAAAAATTTTTAAGAAAGCATCATTGGCTTAATATTGCTCACAAATATACCGTAAAATAAAACCTGATAAGCGTGCATTTATGTAAGACTAAGCGTGATATTTAGGGATTCTAAGAGCAAGCGTCTGATAAAATAGGGGCGATGAAAACTAATAGAATACAAAATGCGCTTTATTGTTGCCTTTGGAGACTAATGTAAAAGATGCAATTTTCTTATCACGAATGACTGCCGCAAATACAAAACGCTTGAGGTATTTGACAAAGTAGACTTGTTGTGGATCGATACCTTCGAGATCGATATCACTGGTTTCTTTTCTTCCAGCTTGAGCAAAGCTAAGATATTCCAGTTGGTTGATATCCTTGCTCTGTACATTTATCCTGATTTCATCGATGCTAGCCAATAAGTAGTCCTGTAGATCTTCGTCCAATTTTTTTGATGTTATGAGGTCTTGACTTAGAATTATATCAGTAGCTAGATCTGGATCATGTAAACGTTGAACAAATCTTTTTAAAACAACAACATAGTCATTGGGAGTTTGTTGTTCCTGAGCAAATAGGCCTTGGCTGACTAAACAGCCAATAAACATGAGCAACACTAACTTTAATTTAATTTTCATACCTGTAAGACTTGTCTTCATCAAAATGGATTAAAACTCTGGAATAAAAACCTTCGTGAGCTTATGGATATAAACCGTACTGAGTTGTTTCCGCAAAGAGGGGGATGCCTTTAATAAAAAACGCCTTTTGAATAAAGGCGTTTTTTATTTTTTAGTATTCATCTTCATTGAAGAAGAAATCGTCTTTTGTTGGATAGTCGGGCCAAATTTCTTCGATATTTTCATATGGCTCACCATCGTCCTCAAGAGATTGTAAGTTTTCAATCACCTCAACAGGTGCACCCGAACGAATAGCGTAATCGATTAATTCATCTTTTGTTGCTGGCCATGGTGCATCTTCTAGATGCGAAGCTAATTCTAATGTCCAATACATATAAAAACAATTTAAGTTCTCTATT
>PJUD01000468.1_pt1 | contig 20602 bp, 14 predicted proteins | sample 1512341 | NCBI WGS metagenome assembly PJUD01 (sample SAMN08177675, study PRJNA422409) | Feces metagenome, whole genome shotgun sequencing project. | isolation source: Chicken feces (3) enriched on wood chips: beechwood xylan treatment | host: Gallus gallus | place: USA: Madison | collected 2015-01-15 | reverse complement strand
ATGCGTAAATAAGAAGTTGGGCGATTGTCCCAGGCCTTTCCGTTACGGCGGGGATCGAAAACGAGATATTCTTCGCGGGATCGCCGTTCCATCCCTCGGAATTGCCCGTCAAGTCAACCTCCTGATAATAAGTCGCCGCCGTTGCCCCTGCTGTGCCGGGAGCGACTATTCCAACCGAGGTAAATAAGAATACAAATGTTAAGAGCGCAATGAATCCAGATTTAATATGCAACATACGTTCCTTCCACTCCTTACTTTTCATGGGTTCTTAACGTGATATTCTTGTGGTATTTTCTATGTGCAGATGGATTTCACACAAGTTATACGAGTATAAAAGAACCCAATGAAAGAAGAATGAAAGAAAAACCATTACGATCAGATTATCGCTTATTGAATCTCCCCCTACAGGAGATTATATAATACCGACTGGAGGTGAATCGTTATGCGTTTCGAGGAAAAAATCTATTCGATCGGGGAAGCCGCGAGCTTGATCGGAAGCACCATCAAAACCGTCCGATACTACGACGAAGTCGGATTAGTGAAGCCTGTCGGCTATACGGAAGGGGGCCACAGATTATATTCGGGAAAGGATTTATGGCGTCTGGAGCTGATTACAACCTTGCGCTATCTGGATTTTAGCATTGATGAAATCCGTCAAATGATTTCCGGAGAACTCTCGGTAGATAAGGCGCTGGACTGGCAGATCGATTCCTTGGAGGCTCAAGTCAGTACGCTGACGAACATGATAAAGATTTTACGTGAAGCGAAGCAGCATCAGGGCGATTCCTTGCGTTATATTCATCAATTGGTGAATGAACGGACCACAAGCAGCGAGAAGCGTAAACAGTTCATATCCGAAAAAGTGGAGACTACCCGCGTGTTAGAGGGGATTCCTGAAGATTGGCGAAACTCTTTGCTCTATTTTTTCGATAAATATATTGTCAAACAAGTGAAGCCATCCGCCAAACAAGCTGGCGCGTGGGACGAGCTGCAGGAGCTTATCAACGATCCCCAGTTCATCGAAGATATAAAGCACAATCAGTTCCTATTCTTTAGTATGGTTAATCAGCCGCCGCTCAAAGCCGGATCATGGGTCAAGAAGCTGGAACACATTCATAACCGCTTGAATAAGGCCTTGAAGCAAAAACTTCCGGCAAGCAGCCCGTATGTGCAAGCGATCGTTGAGGATACGGCCTTGCTGTACACAAATGTAGAGCAATTAGCCGATAGGGGGAATTTTTTCCGTGCCTTTGCCGAACATTCACAAACGGTTATAACGGAACGTATGGAGAGATTTGACACGCTATGCTCTATAATCAGTCCGACATTTCTACAGCTTTCAAAAGGGAACGCCTTATTGCATCAGGCCATTCAGTGGAAGCTTCAGCAGATGCAGTAAAGAGAACAGACGAGGATCATAAGTCCTCGTCATGCTCTGACCGCATTCTAGTCAGCCTCTCTCCAACGAGTATTCGGAATGTTCGCCGATATTTTTTTCCAATAACTTAGACGGCTGCTGCTTTAAATAGTGATTAAAGAAGTCCAGCGAGTAATCATTAATGAGCCCATGAACCTTCTTCACATTGACCCCCTCCATCCATTCAAACAGAGGAGAAATCATATACATATCGGAGAAGCCCATATGCTTCATCTTGTTTATTTTCAACCAATAGTTGCCGCCGACTGCTACATGTTCATATCTTGCCAATGTGTCTGCAAAAAACTGGTCAAGCTCTGCCCTAGTCGTGCCTTGGGATGCGATATTCGCATCGCTCATATTTTGCGTACCGGCTAACGTATCATCGGCGCTCATCATCAGAAACGGCTTATTCACCCCTTCCTCCGGAATCCGAAGCTTGCCATACAGGCCCCCGTCCATATTGATGCCTGCTTTAATTCTGGAATCTGTCATCAGCATTTGGGTCGTAGTCGCTCCGCCGAAGGAATGACCGAACATGCCGATGTTGTTCAAATCCATTCTTCCTGTAAAGCGCTGATTGGGATCGTGATTAGCCAACTCCTCCACTTGATCCAGCACAAACTTGGCATCCTCCACCCACACCATGTTCAAACGATCCAGATCCTCGATGGCATTGCTTTCCTGCGGCACAAAATGGACGACACGACCGTCGGGGAAAAGGGAGACCGTGCTGTTGTACGTATGATCAATCCCCACAACAATATAGCCCTGGCTGACTAATTGTTCAATTTGAAAAGTATTCTGGGTTTTCACTCCGTTTAAGGAATGGGAAAAAATGAGGACCGGATAGGTCGGTTCTTGATTGGATATCGTCGCGTTCTCAATCGCATTCGTCTTAATAAATCCAATGCTTGTAAATAACATCTTCGGCATGTGCAAAGCTTGTCCATACCCTTGTGCGAATATATCCGCATTAGATACATATGGAGCGCGCTTTCCCTTTGCCTTCGAATCAGCCGGATACCAGATTTGTATCATTAATTCGCGCTTATCGCCGGATTGCGGTGCGTAACCTTCCTCCCGCTTCTCATCCTTCCAGTGATAGGTGACGGTCCCAATCTTGTATGGACCTGACGGCTTATCGAATTTAATGACCGGAAGAGCAAGTGGCAAAGCAACGGCTAAGAAACAATAGAACACCGCAAAAATACAGATTAAACCTAACTTTAATCGGGATGCTTTTCGGGGGGCTTCTTCCCTTCTGGGGATATACCTGACAGCGATGATCAAGAGCGGGACCAATGTGATAGCATGCACGGGAAGGATCTGCCACCGCATCCCTTCTATTAACCATTGCATCAACACGAATGCAGCGGATACACCGAATCCAATAAGCAATCCTCGCTGCGGCTTATGTTTGCCAAGTATCAGCCAACCAAGCATTAGAATATTAAAGCAAGCAGACATCATTTCAAAAATTCTCATGATCTTGAACCTCCTCGTTCAATGTTGTAGTTGAATTGATTTCAACATTACAACCTCCTGTAAGGGGAGATTCAAGCCTTGCTTATTTTGCCCCGTGATACCAACGATCTCGGCTAATCGCTCCTGCGATACTTCAGCTTCTATGTCTATTCGATCACAGCGCGGCGGGAACTCCAGGTTGTTTGCGAAAACCCGAGATGACAATCAGTGCGACATTCTTTACAATGTGGACAAACGATGCCTTTGCAATTTTCCAAGAGGAGGGCTTATGAACAAGATTGAGGAAACGATATATGAGCATTATGGGCTAAATGTGTCGCAGCTTAAACCGCAACAGGGAGGCTGGTCCTCTCTTGCCTACAAGATGACTGCGGACAACCGCTCCTACTTTTTAAAAGTTTACGAGAAAAACAGAGCATCCACTCCGAAATGGACTGCCTTGATAGACGAATATGCTCCTGTCCTGATCTGGCTCCATCGCTATAGCAGGTTAAATAGAAAAATCCCTGTTCCCCTTACGACAAGGGATGGCAATTATCAATGCGCTAACGCTGATGGCATTTTTCTGCTCTATGATTACATTGACGGAGAAACAATTGGGCCTCGAGATTTAACGGAAAATCAGGTGGTACAGCTATCGGACATTATTGCGGAGCTTCACTCGTACGGCGAACAATTACCGGTTAATACAGAGCATCTTAAAGAGGATTTCTCCATCCCCTTTGTCAGGCAATTAAATCAGCTGGTGAAAGGGCAAGCGTCGCCTATTCCATCAGACGTGAGCGAAGCGATAGGCCAGTATAGAGGGCAAATGAATAATCTAATCGACGAAATCGAAAAGCTGTCTCGGAGTCTGCCGCAACGCCCCTTACGAAATGTACTCTGCCATACAGACCTCCATAACTGGAATCTGATGCAAGCAGAGGATCAGCTTATCCTAATTGATTGGGAAGGATTGCGCCTGGCACCCGTCGAGGCGGATTTCATGTTCCTTATTGATCAACCCTATTATGATACGTTTTTAGAAGTCTATCGGAAGCGACACCCTGATTTTGCTCTGAAACCCGACGTTCTGCGTTTTTATCAAATAAGACGTAGACTAGAGGATATTTGGGAATGGATAGAACAGCTATTATTCGACCAACAGGAGACGCATGAACGAGAAAAGACACTAGCCAGCCTTACGAAGGAATTGCAAGAAATGGCTTAGTATTTGTGCTCCGTAGAAAAGGATAGACCGCCATTGTTTACAGACAGATGGACTAGCAAACTTGCTTACAGCACGAACAAAAGCAAGGCTCCTGATGCCATTCCGCCATCTGACCCGACTGCGTGACTGCGGCAGGTCCGGGTCGCTTGCAACTGTTTTCCTCAGGTTCTTGTTTACACACTGTTTGCAGAACAACCCAAAGGGGGCTGTAACAGGTCACAGCTCTCAACCTGTCACAGCCCCCAAACACGCGTCCCGAAGGGTTTCTCAGCTTTTTTACTCTTCTCCCGTCACGATCGGATTGTCCTTGTAGCTAATCCAGTCGCTCCAACTGTCGAAATTTCTTATGCTACATTCTCACACTAAACTAAACAAAAAATCCCAATCTCCCGATATTTAGAGGAGTAGGAGATTATTTTAGGTGAGGTAATTTATGCGTTCGACTCGGTTCCTCTTGATACTATCTTACTTTTTATTTGGTCTGTGGTGGCTTACATACTGGGCTTGCACGCAGTACTTTATCATTTTCTTCCCACCGGTATTGATAGTAATATACGGTTCATTAATTGTATTCTTTGCTCTTTCAATTACGCTTTTTTTCCGGAGTAGTCAGTGGTTCTCCGAGCAAAGAATCGTTGCTTGCATCTTGCTCATTCCATTTCTTTGGACTTTTTTGGGATACCAGCTAGTCCAAGAAGCCAAACTTCGGTTCATTCCGCCAAGTGATTCCACCATACGTTCGTTTGTTCATCGTGGGGCGGAGATTGGGCTTGAGGACCAACATATTGATATGTCCAACCTTGCTGTAGATTATAACCGAAAAGAAAAAATACTAGATATCCATATCCGCTTTCAATCTCGCCCCTTTTCCGATTGGTTTTACGACTTTGACTCTCCCTTTACCTATAATCCAGTAGGACCCGATGACTTTATCGAGTATGTACGGAAGTACTTTGTTTTTCCGGAACAATTATCATCCGTTACGATTGTACCCAAACAAATAACTTTATATGGGTATTGGGACGATACGTTAATTGTAATAAACCATTTCGTCCTACTGGATGGTAAATATAAACTGAATAAATCCGATATTCCTTTGCGAATAAACGTTCAAGACTGGAAATGGTATTTAGATTACACAAATAACCAGATTCATGGGCAAATCTTCTTAATAGAAAATAAAGTCATTTCATCATTTGAAAAAGGTTTCTGGTGATTCGAATTGGACTCCGTAGTCAATTGCCCCAAATAACAAAGATCTATCGGTAATCTTTTAGAAATCTGATTGCTGTTGAACATACAAGTGTAGATATACTGAAGAGACCGTGCGCAACCCGAACAGGGAAATGAGCACGGCCTTTTAATATCAGCACAGTCGATAAAGCAAATGGTTTATTTTTTCTTTACAGGTATCCAAATTTCCCCCATATCATTGATTGCCATCCCATAGTACATTTCAAAGCTAGGCCCCTCAACCTGCTCGTATTCTGAAGTTGGGAACCACTCGGAATAGATTCGCTCCCATAATCGTTGCATATCGCATTGCGGTTCTGGAAAAATCGCCCACGTCATTGCAGGAACAGAAAGCTTTGTAAACCGCTCTGGAATTTCGAGTCCCTTTGGCAAGTTATAACACACCATATACTTGAAATTATCTCTAGTGTGATCGTATAAGGCAGCATGCAACATTGTGTCTCCGAATCGCCCCAGAAGTTCGTTCATGAGAGCAACACTTCCGTCTTCATCACATTTTTTGCGGAATATAGGGACTTCGGAAAAAGCTGTTTTCTGATCTGCATTTATTAGACCGTAGACTCCAAACATTTCGAAAGACCCTCTTTGTTCAATACGGTAATTCATTTCGACATCTCCTCTAATCGAGATATGGAAGGACATTCTAGGATAGGCTTTTAGCGTAACGCCCTGATCACGCGCGGACATCGGCATAATCCCATGAAGATTCTTGAACGCACGAGCAAACGCTTCTGGCGAATCATATCCATATTTCATAGCAACCTCGATAACCTTTACATTTGTGGTCTGGAGCTCAAACGCCGCCAACGTCAGACGCCGACGCCGAATATATTCAGATAACGATACACCGGTTATAAAAGGAAACATTCTTTGAAAATGATACGTTGAGCAATAGGCTTTGCGCGCAATTTCATCATAGGAGATGCTGTCCGTTAAGTTTGCTTCGATGTAATCAATGGCGCTATTCATCCTGTCCAGCCAATCCATCGTGTTCCCTCCCTTCAAGATCCATCTTATCGGAGATAAATATTGAATGCCGTGCATTTACTGCACGAAAAAATCAGTATGTCGAATTGTACTTTCTTAAAGACCATAATAACACGGTCGTTGACTTTCTGTTGATGAGCTACTTTGGTAATTAAGCTGGGGTTCTCGCAAAAGACGACAAATTTCATTATTTTATAAAAAAATATCATATTTTTCATAGGTTCAAACATGACCCTGTGGTAAAATTATCCTAATTAAAGGGGAAAAGCCCCAACTTAAGGAGGAATGTGGATTGAATCGCAGCAGGAAAATCGTCATGGCTTTGCTAGCTCTAAATCTGGCATTCGGAACGTTGCTATCCTCCGCGTTCGCAGCGGTCCCTCAGGATATGCAGAAGCATTGGGCGTCGGCAACGCTGCAGAAGTGGGTCGAATCCGGACTGATCAAAGGGTATAAGGACGGCTCAGTCAAGCCGGACGCGCCAATCAAGCGTAGCGAATTCGTGGCACTACTGAATCGTGCGCTGAAGTTGAGCGACGCCCAAAACGATCTCTCTTTTGGCGACTTGCCGACAACGAATTGGGCATTCGACGACTTCGCGATTGCCGTGAAAGCCGGATACTTGCAAGGCGCTGGCGGCAAAGCCTATCCGAACCGGCTGACGACCCGTCAGGAGGCGGCCGTCATGATCGCGAAAGCATTCAAACTGGACTCGGCGGTCGCCGCAGACGCCTCTGTATTCAAGGATGCCGATCAGATCGCCTCCTGGAGCAGGGAAGCGATCACAGCGTTAGTCGCGAAGAAAGTGCTTAAAGGTGATGCAGAGGGCTATATGCGCCCGCAAGCGGCTATCACCCGCGCGGAAGCGATCGTCGCGATTGATGCAGCCCTTGCCTTGAAACCCGCCGATACGACGAAAGTGATCGATAAGGCCGGCGTTTACGGCTCCGCCGACAAGTCGGAAACGATTGAAGGCGACGTTATTATCGCCTCCGACGGTGTCACGCTGCAAAATACGGTTATCACCGGGGATTTGATCGTAGCCAGAGAAGTCGGAGACGGAGACGTGACTTTGAAGAAAATAACGGTCAAAGGCACGACGAAAGTTAACGGAGGCGGAGAGAACTCTATTCACGTCGAAGATTCCGTTTTACTTCGGGTTATCGTGGACAAAGCTTCCGGCAAAGTGCGTATCGTCGCAATCGGCAAAACCAAAGTCTACGACGTTATCGTCCAATCCGCGGTCAGATTGGAAGAATCGAATACGACGGACAGCGGGTTCGTGAACGTCGAGCTGGCCAAAACGTTGCCGAAAGACGCAAGCGTCGATCTCGCTGGCAATTTTGAAGACGTTCGCGTGTTGGTCGCAAACGTGAAGATCAACATCCCGAGTGGTTCCGTCGATAATCTGATTGTCGCGGATGGCGCAGATAACAATACGATCAACTTAAGCAAGGAAGCGCAAATACTTAAGCTCGTGCTGAACGCGGTATCAAAGCTGATCGGCGACGGTAAAATCGAGAGCGCGACAATCAACGAGAAGGCCACAGGCTCCGAGTTCACGAATAAACCGGCTATACTAGACGGCCCCGCCAAAGACGGCATTAAAGTTTCGGCGCCAACCGGCGGAGGTGGAGGGGGTGGTTCGGGCACGGGGACGAATCCGAGCAATCCAAATCCAAATCCGGGCTGCACCGTTGATTGCGACAACTCGAAGCTGATCACCATTTCCGTGACCAGCAGTGTATACGACCAATTGCAGCTCGTACAGCGGGACGAAAGCAAAAATATGGTTAGCACCGGCTTTAATAGCGATGCCTTTTATTATTCGGTTGACGTGCCTCGCAGCTTCGTGGAATCCGACATTGCCGTCAGCGTGACTGCAGCCACTTATGCCAAAATTTCCTACTCATTGACACAGAACGACGGCACTTATCTCGGCGGAATTTTACCGAACGGCCAGAACACGATCAACGTGCACCTGAAACCGCTGGAGGACGCACATCTTTATATATTCGTGTCCAGCGGAAACGGCAAGAATGCTAAGGTTTACGAGATTCAATTCGTCTATGATCGCGATATCCAAGAAGCATTTTATCTTCAGAATAATATCTTTTACGAAGGGGCTTCTCCCTATCAATTGGTGAGCAACTCACTGGAAAACGGGGATGTCGTAACCGTCAAGATTCCGGCCTCCAATCATTTATCGCAGCAGGAGACCATAGTTACTGGCACTGTTAATTACGGCCAAGGTCTCGTTCTATTGAACGGATTCGGACCTACTCTTCCGCAAGGCAGTCTACACGTAACCGTCGCCCGAGATGGACAACTTATCATGGACGGAGAGTATACGTACGACTTAACACAGGCCCAAATCGTCACGAACGGAGACGGCATCGAGATCTCCCTTTGGACCAATGCCGAGCTGACCGCTCACGATCAACAAGGCAATACCATGCACCGGTCCAACTATGGCTACAAGGTTCGCTTTAACGCTCAAGCGATAGCTGCTAATCCGCAGTTAGCGAACGCCAAGTATGTCAGCTTCAAGTGGAGTGCTATCTATATTCAAAACTTTATGCCGATCATTTGGACGAAAGAGGCCACGAAGTTCAGTTGGAATCGGTTCTGGGCCGTTCACGAGCTCAAAAGAATAGACCAATTTGAAAATACGCCATATACTAATCTTTTCGTAGGCAGCAATCCTGTCGAAGAGGTCCGCAACCAATACATGTATGTATTCGCTTTTGACGCGAACAAACAATTGATCGGCTATTACGTTCTTACTGTTAACTTCGACGCCGACCATGTAGGCAGCCACGTCACGCTAGTTCCGCCAATACCTTTACCTTAACGGAGAAAACACAAAAGACCCGGGAACGCGCGCTTTCCATAAGCGTCTGCTCTCGGGTTTCATTTTTGGGGGATGCCATTGCCGTTGCCATAGCTTGACAGCAGTCGACAATTCATCCACGACCGTTGCAGAGCGGTGAAAGTCAGCCATGGTAAATACATTATTCTCCAGTGCAATCAAGCCTTCTAATCGGCTTGATTCCCTGAGCGCTAATAAAAAAACGTTGGCTCTAGATTGATAGTTTATAAGGTATTGCAAATCGAATTACCGATGTTCTGAGGATTCAATGGTAGATCCTTCACAAAAATTAGATATAATTCGTGTGGCCCCGGACAGGCATTTCCTGCGCATTTAGTTCATGCATCGAGAGCCTGGCCCCGATTGATTGGAAACTGCCGACGACATCCTCATATCCGCGCTCAATGTGATCGACTCCCGTTATCCGCACAGTACCCTCGGCCGCTAAACCGGCAAGCAGCAGGCAGGTGCCCGCACGCACATCCGTAGCATGCACCCATCCGCCCTGCAGGGGAAGCCCTCCGCGGATAAAGGCGCATTCTCTTCGCAACTCAATTTCTGCACCGAGCCGTCGCAATTGCGGTACGTGAGCGAACCGTTTCGGATAAACGCGGTCGGTTACGATGCTCTTGCCTTGAGCCTGCAGCAGCAGTGCTGTCATCGGTTGTTGTAAATCGGTGGCAAACCCCGGATACATGCCGGTGCGAATCCGCGTCGCCTTAAGCTGCCCTGAGCGACAGGCCGTGATATGGGCGTCACCGCATTCCACATCCATTCCGATCTCCTCCATCTTGGAGAGACAGGAGCCAAGATGCTCGGGGATGACGTCCATGACGGTAACCTGCCCGCCTTGAATCCCGGCCGCCATCAAAAATGCCCCAGCGATTAAGCGGTCCGGAATCACCGTGTGCGATCCCCCGTTTAAATACGGAACGCCTTCGATGCGAATACGTTCCGTTCCCGCCCCGTAGATCCGAGCCCCAATCCGGTTCAAGAAAGCGGCCGTATCGACGACCTCTGGGTCCAAAGCCGCGTTGTGCAATATCGTCCGTCCTTTTGCCCTAACAGCAGCCAACATCGCATTAATCGTCGCACCGGAGGTAAGCATATCGAAATAAATTTCTGCCCCCCTCAGCTCCGCGGCTTCGATGATGTAGTAATCCTCGAAGGTATAGACCTTTGCCCCAAGCGCCTTGAACACTTTGATATGCTGATCGATCGGTCTCGAAACGAAATCGTCTCCCCCGGGGAATCCAATCGTGACTTTGCCGAATTTGGATAACAGAGCGCCTGCATAATAGTAAGAGGCTCTGTATTTCGAGGATTTGCCCGGATCTATTACGGCGCTGTGAACGGTTCGCGGATCAATGACGACTGTTCCGCCTTCCTGCTTAAACGCCATACCAATATCCCGACTAATTCCCGCGATAATACTGACATCCTCGATATGCGGGATTCCCTTTAGCGTCACAACATCGTCTGCCAGACAAGCGGCGGCAAGAAGCGCGAGTGAACTGTTCTTGGCTCCTGGGATATGTACAGTGCCGTGCAACGGCCCTGAATTTTCTACCTGTATATATTTCATGGAGATACCCACTTTCGTTAGGACGATATCAATTCAGATTCGAGCACATAGCCGTTGCCGCGTACCGCACTAATGAGGAAGGTGTCTTTGCCGTATTTTTTGCGAATTCGGTATACCAAGGCGTTCAATTCGTCGTGCGATACGTCGGAAAACCCGTTGGCCCCCAACGATCTTTCCGGCCACACCTTCGATCGGATTTCCTCGAGCGTAACGAGTTGGTTTATTTTCTCATGGAGCACTCGAATGAACAAATATTCTTTATCCGACATCGGAATTCTCTTGTTTCCTATCAAGCATTCCCGCTTCTCCCAATAGATCTTTGGCTGCAAATCGGGAATCTCCATCTGCTTGGTCATGCTCAGGGGTTCGAACTCAAGGGTTTGCTCCGCAAACAAAAAAGAAAAGTGCAGGACGATCATTCCCTTGGCAAGCTTAATGATATCGAAGTTATTGAGAGAATATGGGGTATGCGGCGTTAGCCGCGAGCCGTTAATCTCCGTTCCGTGGCGGCTCCCCAAATCGTATAGGACCGCCTTGTCATTTTCCTTGCGGATAATGAAATGCTTCCGGGAAACGAACGCGTTCGTAAACGCGAGTTCTGGAACGACCAGATGAGATACCCTGCCGACCAGCGTTTCATCCGCCCTTAAATTCACGCAGGTACCGGAACGGTAAGGCTCTCCTCGAATGATGTAAAGACATGCAAAGTCCTCTTCCATGTTGCACCTCCATTGGCCAGAACAGGCAAGTCCATACATGTACTGATTGTACTGATGTTACCACTCGTAATCGTAACTCAAATTGAGGATGAATGAAACCACCTCTCACTGACGCCGCACTCACATTTGGGTAACGCCGGAATATCCCGCTTCAGTTCCCTCAATATGCCCGAGTAGAAAAAACCTAGACCGTCCGCTAGCCCGATAAAAGGATAATGCCAAATGAGGGCTGCAACAGCCCGCCTCCTGGCAACCTGTCACAGTCCTCTAACCCGCGTCAGACGCGGCCTCTTAACCCTTACTCTTCTCCCGTCGCTACTCCGCCAGATTCATTTTTTAGTTCGTTACCGTAAAGATCGTATCATCTTCTTTAAGAAACTGTATCCTTTTCGAATAATCTTGTTCTGCTTGGGTTTTTGTCAGGATATCACTGGAAATTAATAAATCATAAAATGACTTCAGCATCTGTTCTGATATAACATAAGGATGACTCTCAGAGGTAATCATCATTCTTTGTCCATCAATCAGGACAGCGGCTATTTTTTGGGGCTGAACAAGCTCAATCTGTACACCGCTACTGTCTATGACAATATACATTTCTTTTCCGTTCTCAAATGCGATATGTTTGACTTCTGCTCCGTTTGCCAAGCGACTCTGGAGTTCTTTCATGGAGTACCCCGGAATCGGGTCATTTTTAAAAAGCCAGTTGGCGAAATCTTTAGCGTCGACACGATCCGTATCGTATTTTTTCCAACCGGCTCCATTGTTCTTGCGAATCTGTATGGAGTTGTCATTCGTAATGCGCAGAACCATCTCATTGTCCACGTAAACTGCCCTATACTTTGAAGCATGAAGCTGATCCATCAGCTGCGGTACATCCGAACGGTTAAAGGTTAAATCAATCGGCATTAAAGCCGTCGAGGATTCACCTTGATACAAGGCAGGAACCTCTTCAGCTACTGGCTTGTCATCAGAAGCCACTTCCTTCTTATCCAGAGCGGAAGTTGCAAACACTGTAACGGTTCCGGTCACAATCGCAATAGCGAGCAGCATCGTCGCTATAGAGACTTTTTTAATTTTCATAATCGATATAATCCTTTCTTCAATGGGGCTTTTAGAAAAATAACTAACCATTGACGACAGCCCGCTTTTCTTTACTTCCATATGAACAAGTGTCCTGGCATAAGCAGGCTTCGTGCTTTCCCCAAATGTCCTTATGACCTTTTCATCGCAGGATAGCTCGATGTCACGATTAGCAAGGATGTACATGACCCACACGAAAGGGTTGAACCAATGGATACACAAGCTGGCGGCAAGCAGCCACTTTTTGAGCGTGTCCAATCGATGGATGTGAGTATACTCGTGGGCAAGGATAAACCTGAGTTGTTCGGTATCGGTATAGTCGATATGTTTAGGCAAGAGTATGACGGGCCGAAAAACACCATAGGTGAGCGGAGCTAAAATGAGATCTGATTGCCGAACTTGCACCTTTCGCCATAAGGGATTAGACTGCTGCCATTTCTGGACAAAATCGCTTTTAATCGGCAGCGAGCTGCGATAATGCTTTCGGCACCTTAAATGCGGGATGATAATAAATAAAGCACATAAAGTAAAACCAACAAGCCATACAAGCATAAAAGGGGATAGGGCCGCACTCGGCTCCAGTGGTCCGTTTGGCGTGATCATACGATCAGTAATGAATGGTAGGGTAACCGATTCACCATTGGAGATAGGAGAACTTGGCGTTAAGGAAGTGTTCTCCTGTAAGGTGAACATCCTGCCTAAGTCGTTAACCGCCGTAAAAATACTAAATGGCGAATGAAAAGAAACGGGAACCAGTAACCGTAATAACGCAACGCCCCAAAGAAGGATAAAGGTCATCTTCGGAACTCTATGTAGCAGCAAGGGACGAAAACAAACAACTACAAGAATGAAGAGGGAAGCCGATAAACTCATTTCAATCAACGACATGCTCCACCTCACTCCAATCTCTCAATAAGTTGCTTTAAGCGACTAATCTCCTCAGACGTCAACCGTTTTTGCCCCAGAAGTGAAGCGATCAGCCTATCAGGGGCGCCATTATACATTTTATTGATTAGTTCCGTTGTTTCATGCTCTTGTACCTGCTCTCGCGTCACAAGCGCACAACAAACGAAATTTGGCTCTTTGCGCTCAATCGCTCCTTTATCGAGGCACTTCTTAATAATGGTATAAGTTGTAGTCTTGCTCCATCCCACTTTTTCCTTTGTTATTTCCGCAATCCTCTTGGCAGTTGTATTACCTTCCTGCCATAAAATCTCCATAATGTTAAGCTCACTGTCAAACAGCTTTATGCTCATATGAAAGCACCTCTTATTCGTTCTACTGCAGTAGAACGTGTTGCTGTTCATTCTACTCCGGTAGAATGAATTCGTCAAGCAGAGCTTTTAGCCGAAGAGGGTACCTACTTTCATCTATCTCAGATTATTAGGGATTGGTTCATCTTTTATTGAGAGAAAAAGCCTCTTCCACTAACATGGAAGAAGCCCTTTTCTAAGTTAGGTGTTTGTATCCAATAACGCCGGAATATTGATTTCTTTTACACAGGCTGCTCTAGACAAGCTAACAATACATTTTACTAAGGAAACGATATCCTGAAGCGGAATTCGTGTTCCATTATAGACGGAAAGGGCACGGTCAGCCCCTTCTTCATATGGAATCTCAGCAGCTAGTTCTCCAGGATTGATACATGTCACAGCAATACCGTCTTCTCTTGTGTGCTCTCTAAGAGCTTCTGAAATGCCTCGAATAGCGAACTTTGAGGCAACAAAAGAAACTTGGCTGCTGTTCGCATTATTCAGCCCGGCGGTCGAACCGATAAGAATTATTTTCCCCGCATCAGCTTTGCGAAGATGAGGCAGCAATGCTTGAATACATACAATTGCAGAGGTAATATTTACTTGGATAAGCTTACTGATGTCGGCAGGTTCATCGTTATCAAAGGTATAGTGCTCCTCAAACCCTTCTTTTTCCCAAACCCCCACATTGTATATGAGAACATCCAATGATTCGTTCTGCAGCTTATCCTTTACAAGTGTGGCAGAATGGAGATCCGACAAATCCGCCGGTATCCACTCCCGGTGAATGCCGTCCTCTAAATCTAGACTTTTTGGTCTACTACGTGCAACTACCCAAACTTTATCGCCTTGCTGAGGTACCCCCCTTACAAATGCATCGCCTAATCCCTTACTAGCACCAAACACAATATAGGTTTTCATCTACATTCTCCTTCATTTCCACCGGCTCACTATTCATCATCATACCCCAATGACTTCCATGGAAGAAATCGTTTTGTGCTTGCGAGTATGAGGGTTACATTGAGTACTACGGAAGTGCAACGTTCATCAATTTTACATTTTTATCCGTATCTTCCCCACTGCCACAGTTATCCATTTCGGATATCATCAAATTAAACCGACTATTCGGTTTAATCCATTCAAAGGGCCGAAGCGCATGAACAAGAGACTTTACGACGCGATACAGACCCGCAAGAAGCTGATCGACAGCGCCATGGCGCTATTCGCCCAGAAGGGTTACGCGGCTACCTCCATCGACGACATCTGTGCGCATTCAGGCTGTAGCAAGGGAAGCCTGTACTATCATTTCCGCAGCAAGGAGCAGCTCTTCCTCGAACTGGCCGAGTCTGCCTTCAAGGAGTCCTGGAATGTCTGGAACGAACTGTCTACCCCGATCCCTAGCGTTAGAGAAAAGTTGTTCGCTTATGCCGACTACTTCGTGGACCATCACAACAAGCCGCTCAATAAAGCCGGTGAGGAGTTCATCGCCAAGGTCGGGCCTCAGTCTGAGATCGGGATGAAGTTCTTCGCGATCGTCATGGGCGTTGTCGACGATTTCGAGAAACTGGTCGCCGAAGGGATCGCCTCGGGAGAGTTCAAGAACGAGAACCCAAAGGAGCTGGCGTTTATGATCCTCAGCTATTATTCGGGTCTAAGCGACAGCCGCTCGTTCCTGGATCGGGAAGGCATGAAAAATCTGTTCCGCAAAGCTACCTCCCTGCTGTTGGAAGGCATTAGCCGTACGTCATCCCCTTAATCCAAAGGAGTGTAACCGAATGACCTTGTCGCCAACGCAAGCCTCACTCGCATCTCCGTCTCTCAGGCTTTTTGCCGCCGCCGATGCTAAGGGTCCGATCAAATTTTCCGTCCTCATTCCCGCTCACAACGAGGAGCAGTACCTTCGTGCCTGTCTGAATTCAATCGCCGCCGCTGCCGCCGCCTACCCGCAACAAGTCGAAGTCATCGTCATCCTCAATCGCTGCACAGACGCCACTGAGGCTATCGCGGACGAATACGGCTGCGTGACGCTGAAGAATGACGCCAAGAACCTGTCGCAAATACGCAATGCCGGCGCCCGCATCGCCAGAGGAGAATATCTGGTCACCATCGACGCGGACAGCCGGATGACGGATGCCATGTTGACGGAGATCGACAAGAGTCTCGCTTCCGGAACCTATATCGGCGGTGGCGTCGCCGGCAAATTCGAGCGCATATCACTGGGGATTATCGTCTCTGTCATGATGCTCATCATCCCTCTGCTGTTCAAATATGGAGCCGTGTCTGTCGGTATCTTCTGGTGCCGCAAAAGCGACTTCGACGCGATCGGGGGCTTCGACGAGAAACGGCTGATGGCGGAGGATGCGGAGTTCGCCTACCGGCTGAAGCAGTGGGGCAAGCGCCAAGGCAAGCGTTACGGCACCATCCGTAAAGCGCAGATGATTACGTCCTGCCGCAAGTTCGACAAGCACGGCGACTGGGGGCTTGCTCGCAACCCTGCCGTTATTCGCGCATATCTTCGCGGAACGGATCGGGCTTATGCCGACCAGACGTACTACGAGAATCAGGGGCGTTAGACGAGCGATGATTTTCAAGTATGCCAATAAGCTTTAAGCTGAGTGCGTCGTATCGAAGGGCATACAGAACAAGCGCCAAGGCTCTTGGGCTACATGGCGGCTTATTTACTGTACAGATACTGCTATACTCCAACTGTAGAATCGGCTTCTCCTCGCTTTAAGCAGCGTCAAAGGGCATATTCAGCATATTTTCGCCAAACTTCAAGCAAGACGACGCACGGAAGCCGTCGCCCGTACCCGCGAATTGGGATTGATATCGCTATAACCATACTTTAGTAGCTAGCCGCCGTGCTCCCGGTATCGTTACACTTGCCTTGTAATTAGTCGAGATACAAGTGAGAAACGGGGGAGTCGGTTCATTCATGAACAATTTAGCGAAAATAGGCGGGGTGTCCGCGCTAATCAATGCAACGGCTTATATCGTGGGGATAGGGATGGCGCTAACGGTTCTGTCGCCGTTTATCGATGCCAATACCGATAAGTATGTGGATTTCTTGGCTAACCATGAGACGATGATTCTATTATGGTACTTGTTAATCTATTTGGTAGCGGGAGTCACGATGGTTCCTATGGCATTGGCGGTTCACGAAAGACTGAAGGGCGACGCTCCCTCGTTGACGCTTATCGCTACCACCTTCGGCCTAGTCTGGGTCGCCACGGTTATCTCGAGCGGAATGGTCATGGTGAACGATTTGGGTGTTATATCGGATCTCCATGCTCAGGACCCCGCTCAAGCAGACACGGTCAGAATCGCGCTCAATGCTGTGGAGAGGGGCTTGGGCGGGGCGATTGAGCTGCCCGGAGGCATGTGGATTCTGCTCGTCAGCTTGGCGGCTTGGCGGTCGAACAGACTCCCGAAAGCGTTGAACGTGATCGGAATTGCGGTCGGCGTTGCGGGAATCGTCACGGTCCTTCCGGTATTATACGATGCGGGGAGCGCATTCGGTATTGGCGCGATTGCTTGGTTCATCGGGATCGGGATTGTGTTGCTGCGCGGCAGTTCGGTTGACAAGAGTACATTTGAGTAGGATCGTTTATAAATCGAGCTTTCGGCCACAGGTGTTCAGCAAGTATCGCAAGTCGTTCAAATGAACTCCGCAACTTCCGAAGAAAGCGCATCTGCGAGCGAAGAGTTGTCAAGCCAAGCCGAGGTAATGAACCAGCAAGTCAACCGGTTCCGTCTGAGAGCAGGAGGGCACAGTGCTTCCTACAGAGGTTTGGAAGAATTAAACCCGGACGTGCTTAGAATGCTGAAACGATTGCCCGAGCAAAATAAATTCTAGAAAAACAAGCAATGAAGTGTCATCTTATCCGCAAACCATCTCACTAAGCGACAATGAGTTTGGCAAATATTAATGGATATATGAAAGGGTCTCATCTTCACCTTCCGGTGAAGATGAGGCCCACCTTTTTGTATGCGGGAACGTGGTTGTGTTTCAACTTTAAACGTTGACTTTTCGTTGATTCCCCAAATAAGTGCAACATCATAGTTGCCTGTGCCGCTGTTGTAGGCAGAAACTGAAAACCCATGGAAAACTCGACGATACAAGGACAATTTACGATCATTGCTCCAACGTACAATTTCACAGTTACTGGCGTATACGGGACTGCATACGGCGATGAAGCTGCTGCGAAGAACTATGTGGAGAATCAGGCGAGAGCAGCGGTCAACACCAGCGCGGTTACGATCACAGCTACTAAGGTTAGCTACACAGCACCGATTGCGGGCGACGGTGACAATCTGAACGGAACAAATGGCAGTGTCACTATTTGAAAGAATACTCCTTATTAGGTATAGAAAAAGGCCAATGATTTCTTTTATGTTATTGACATAATAATTAACACATCTAATTAACTGCAATAAAAATAGAGGGGTAGGGTAAATGAATCGTGTATAATGCCTTCATCGCTTTTATTTGCATTATCATTCTTGGCGCTGTTATTTACGCTAAAATTTGGTGGGACGGCCCAGGTTTGAGTTTTAAATTCACGAAGTGGTATTTCAGCATTTTTTTCGTAGTGGGGCTGATTGTTGGCGTGTTTACATATGCTGGCGTTATTCAATTTTAAAAATGGGTGATTATATGAGAATTATTAAGAGAAGTAATCGTTGGGCGGTCCTAATGTTGGTATTCATTGTTATGTTAGGGTGTGGAGCCGGCGGAAATGTTGCAGCAGCGGACTCGGCTGTCTTGGATCAAGAGCAGCCAAATGGGCAAGGCAATGTTTTTTTCAATTATGATTTAATGCGCTATCAGACGTTTACCCCAGCAATTACGGGTAATCTCAGCCAGATTGCTATTAACCTATTTGATTGTTACTCATCAACCGGTGCAATTCGGGTGGATATCTATAAGGAAAGCAATCTATCGACGTCGATTGCTACGTCGCGTTTGCCGGCATATAACACATCTGGTTGGATTTCGGTCGATTTTACAGGGGCGTCCCCTTATTTGAAGAAGGAAACGATGTATAGAATGATCGTCTCCACGGAAAACGGAGGAAATAATGTGGGTTGCGGATGGTACACCTTCCCTGGCAATCCCTATAAAAGAGGTTATTCCGCAGCTCCTGGTCTTGACTTTTCTTTCAGGACGTACATGATTGCGGATTATTCAATATCCCCAGAAGAGAGCGAGGTCTCAAGTGCTCTTTCCAGTCCTGTAGCAGATGGGACAAGTCAGACTGTGGTTAGCGTGAAGCTGAAAGACGCGCAGGGCAATGCTTTGACGACCGGCGGAGCGACGGTCGCCGTTAGCACAACGTTAGGCACGGTTGGTCCCGTAACGGACAACCATAATGGCACTTATACGGCGACACTGACGGCGCCGACGACGGTGGGCATAGCGACAATCAGCGCCAGTGTTGGCGGCAGTGCAATTGCATCGACGGCCAGCGTCCAGTTCGTTGCCGGAGCGGCATCGGCAGCGAAAAGTACAGTTGAAGCGGGTGCTGCCACTATGACCGCCGACGGTACTAGCCAGACGGCGGTTAGTGTGAAGCTGAAAGATGCGCAGGGCAATGCTTTGACGACCGGGGGAGCGACGGTAGCGATCACTTCGACGTTAGGCACGGTTGGTCCCGTAACGGACAACCATAATGGCACTTATACGGCGACGCTGACGGCGCCGACGACGGCGGGCACAGCTACAATCAGCGCCAGTGTTGGCGGCAGTGCGATAGCATCGACGGCCAGCATGCAGTTCGTGTCCGGAGCGGCATCGGCAGCGAAAAGTACAGTTGAAGCGGGTGATGCCACTATGACCGCCGACGGTACTAGCCAGACGGCGGTTAGTGTGAAGCTGAAAGATGCGCAGGGCAATGCTTTGACGACCGGAGGAGCGACGGTCGCCGTTAGCACAACGTTAGGCACGGTTGGTCCCGTAACGGACAACCACAATGGCACTTATTCGGCGACGCTGACGGCGCCGACGACGGTGGGCCCAGCGACGATCAGCGCCAGTGTAGGCGGCAGTGCGATAGCCTCGACGGCCAGCGTTCAGTTCGTAGCTGGAGCGGCATCAACAGCGAAAAGCACAGTTGAAGCGGGTGATGCCACTATGACCGCCGACGGTACTAGCCAGACGGCGGTTAGCGTGAAGCTGAAAGACGCGCAGGGCAATGCTTTGACGACCGGAGGGTCGACGGTAGCGATCACTTCGACGTTAGGGACGGTTGGCTCCGTAACGGACAACCATAATGGCACTTATTCGGCGACGCTGACGGCGCCGACGACGGTGGGCCTAGCTACAATCAGCGCCAGTGTTGGCGGCAGTACAATTGCATCGACGGCCAGCGTCCAGTTCGTTGCCGGAGCGGCATCTGCAGCGAAAAGCACGGTCGAAACGAGTGATGCTTCTTTGGTTGCTGACGGAACGAGTCAGACTGCGATAACCGTGAAGCTGAAAGACGCACAGGGAAATGCTTTAACGAGCGGAGGATCGACGGTAGCAATCACTTCGACGTTAGGCGCGGTTGGCTCCGTAACGGACAACAACAATGGCACTTACACGGCGACGCTGACGGCGCCGACGACGGTGGGCCCAACGACGATTAGCGCCAGTGTCGGCGGCAGTGCGATAGCATCGACGGCCAGCGTCCAGTTCTTGCCCGGAGCGGCATCGGCAGCGAAAAGCACGGTCGAAACGAGTGATACTTCCT
>PJUD01000466.1_pt1 | contig 20723 bp, 16 predicted proteins | sample 1512341 | NCBI WGS metagenome assembly PJUD01 (sample SAMN08177675, study PRJNA422409) | Feces metagenome, whole genome shotgun sequencing project. | isolation source: Chicken feces (3) enriched on wood chips: beechwood xylan treatment | host: Gallus gallus | place: USA: Madison | collected 2015-01-15 | reverse complement strand
CCGCTCTGCAATATAATTTTTCCGGCCAATAAGCATAGCTCCGAAATAGTACGACCATGGGAATCCGGATAGGTAATCAAGGTTGGCTCTCTCCCGTTCTTCAACTAACTCTATTATAGCCGGATTAAGATAGAGTCCAACTGTTGTTTCAGCCTCTCTCGACTCGATAAGGACGGAAGTAAAAAAATTCAAGTTATTTTTCGTTAGCCTGTTGACAGTGCTCGGGGGCCGATGTTAAAGTGTCAAATAGATTCTTAATGAACGGAAAGGGGGGTACGGAAATGAGAAACGGTCACTTTACTGGATTCATCGCCAATCATGGCGGTGTTGTCGGCATTCATTCCCGTAACCCTCTCGCAAACGACTGCTAAAGCCGGAAGAATGGCATGATTCTTCTAGCTTTAGCGGCAGGGCGCATGGTTACGTGACGTAATCGTGCGCCTTTTTTATCGCTTTCGGAGCAATTGCGGCGGTCTTTGACAAGTCGACATAAGCTCCGTTGGCGATGGAGGATGATTCATCATCCTCGAAGGCGTATCGCTTACGGGCGGTATGCCTTTTTTGTTCACAAGGTTGTGCGACGGCTTGTTCGTCATTGGGCGGCAAGACGTCTTATCGAGAAGGGTGTGAGTTTATAGATGTTTATCGTACTGAAGAAGTTAAGCTGGTTTTTCAAAATGCACTGGAAAAGGTACACGGTTGCGATCGTCCTGCTGACAATCGTTGGCATCATCGATATCGTTCCTCCGAAGCTGATCGGAGTGGCGATCGACGGGATTCAGGAAGAGACGCTGACGGCGGGCAGACTGATGGAGCTAATGCTGTTCTGGGGCGGTCTGACGGTTGCCAGCTACGGCCTGAGCTATATTTGGCACTATCAATTGTTCGGTGGGGCGTTCGTACTGGAGCGGAAATTGCGTTCGCGGCTAATGCGGCATTTTCTGAAAATGAGCCCGACGTTCTACGAGCGCAACCGAACGGGAGACTTGATGGCGCGAGCGACGAACGATCTCGGCGCAGTGGCGGTGACGGCCGGATTCGGGATATTGACGCTGATCGATTCGACGCTGTTCATGCTGACGATTCTCATCGTCATGGCGGGTACGATCAGCTGGAAGCTGACGCTGGCCGCGCTGCTGCCGCTTCCGATCATGGCGCTGCTGATGCAGCATTTCGGCAAGAAGATTCACGATCGGTTCATGAAGGCTCAGGATGCTTTCGGCAATCTGAACGACCAGGTGTTGGAATCGGTATCAGGTGTACGCGTCATTCGAGCGTTCGTGCAGGAGCAGGCCGACCGCAAGCGGTTCAGCGAGTCTGCCGATCACGTTCTGGAAAACAACATACGCGTCGCCAAGATCGATGCGCTATTCGAGCCGACCGTCAAAATACTGGTGGGTGCCAGTTACCTGATCGGTCTGTGCTACGGAGCTGTGCTGGTGTTTCAAGGAGATATTACGCTCGGCGAGATGGTATCGTTTAACATGTTCCTCGGCATGCTTATCTGGCCGATGTTCGCCATCGGAGAGCTGATTAACATTATGCAGCGAGGCAATGCGTCGCTCGATCGGATCAGCGAGACGCTTGGCGTGAAACCGAACGTCACGGATGCGGAGGACCCGATAGAGGTTGAGGTGCCGGAATCGATTGTTTTCAACGGTGTTACATTCCGCTACCCTTCTTCGTCCATCGACAATCTCGTCGACGTTTCCGTCACTCTGCGCCGCGGGCAAACGCTTGGCGTCGTCGGCCGCACGGGAAGCGGGAAAACAACACTGCTTAAACAGCTGCTTCGCGAGTATCCGATGGGCGCGGGCGAACTGACGGTTGGCGGAGTGCCGGTGACCGAGGTTGAATTGAACCGGCTGCGCGGCTGGATCGGCTACGTTCCGCAGCAGCCGATTCTGTTCAGCAAGACGATCCGCGAGAACATCTGGTTCGGTACGAAGGATGAAGCGGGCGACGAAGCGCGGTTGAACCGAGCGCTGGAGTTGGCTTCGTTCCGCAAGGACGTGGCGTTCCTTCCGGACGGACTGGAGACGCTCGTCGGCGAGAAGGGCGTAGCGTTGTCGGGAGGACAGAAACAGCGGGTCAGCATCGCGCGGGCGGTCATCTCCGATCCGGAAGTTCTCATGCTGGACGATGCGCTGTCGGCGGTCGACGCGAAGACGGAGACGGAAATTCTAGAGGGCATTCGCACCGAGCGGGCCGGGAAGACGACGATCATCGCGACGCACCGGCTGTCCGCCGTGCAGCACGCCGACTGGATTGTCGTTCTCGACGAAGGCCGGATTTCTGAAGAGGGAACACACGAACAACTGCTCCAATTGGGCGGATGGTATAAAGAGCAGTACGATCGGCAGCAACTGGCTTCGGTCGTAGAGAATTAAACAAGGAATGCGGGTGAAGCATCGAAATGGGAGTTAACGGGAAAAGGTTGTTCAGATACGCCTGGAACTATAAGAGGCCGATTCTACTGGCGCTGGCGTTGCTGCTGCTGGCAGTCGGCGTCGAGCTGGTCGGGCCGTTCTTGGCCAAGCGAATGATCGATACGAATATTATGGGCATTGAGAAGCCTTGGTACGAAACGAAGCAGGATGAGAAATACGCCGTCCCTTACGGGGAGGGATGGTATAAACGGGAAGATCATTTCTCGTCGGGCGAGATAAAAGGGGAAGAGGTCCGTATTCTGCAATCGGGCCGCAGCTATTATTTTGTAGACGCGGCGGATATTCCGAATACCGGCAAACGGACTTTCGCGGATGGCGTGCTTACGATCGCTAGAGAGGACGGCACCGTCCTGAGCTACCCCGCGGCGAAGCTCTCGAAGGACGAGGTTTACGATTTCTACAAGCCGGAGTTCCGCAGCATTTTCCTGCTGGCGATTACCTATATCGGCTTGCTGCTGCTCGGCGGCGTGCTCGCTTACTGGCAGAGGCTGCTGCTGCAAGTATCCGCGAACCGGATCGTACGCCAGATGCGCAACGATGTGTTCCGGCATCTGCAGCGCCTGCCGGTGCAATACTTCGACAATTTGCCCGCGGGCAAAGTCGTGGCCAGGGTGACGAACGATACGGAAGCGATCCGCGAGTTGTATGTATCGGTGCTGGCGAACTTCTTCTCCGGCATCATCTACATCGTCGCGATCCTCGGCGCGGTGTTCGTGCTGGATACGAATCTGGCTCTGATCGCGCTGCCGTTCGTTCCGATCCTGTACGTCTGGATTATCGTCTACCGCAAGTTTGCGGCCAAGTACAATCATGTCATTCGCTCGCGACTGAGCGACATCAACGGCATGATTAACGAGTCGATTCAAGGGATGCCGATCATCCAAGCCTTCCGCAAGGAAAAGGAAACGATGGGCGAGTTCCACGAAATGAACGACGAATACTTCAAATACCAGAACAAACTGCTATCTCTTAACTCCATCACCTCTCATAACCTGGTCAACGTCCTGCGGAACGTGCTGTTTATGGCGGTGGTCTGGATGTTTGCCGGAGACTGGCTGGGAGCGGCCGTAACGGTCGGGGTACTGTACGCATTTATCGATTATATGAACCGGATGATGCAGCCAATTGTCGGGATCGTCAACCAGTTGTCCAACCTGGAGGTGGCGCGGGTATCGGCGGAGCGGGTGTTCTCCCTGCTTGATGAGCCGGGGATCAAAGTTTCCAACGCCAAGCTGGAGCGCTACAAAGGGAATGTCGAGTTCAAAGAGGTTTCGTTCGCTTACAAGCCGGGCGAGGACGTGCTCAAGAACATCTCGTTCACCGCTAAGCAGGGCGAGACGGTTGCACTGGTCGGTCATACGGGCTCGGGCAAAAGCTCGATACTCAACCTGTTGTTCCGCTTCTACGACGTGGAGCGCGGCACGATCTCGATCGACGACATCGACGTAAGGGAGCTGTCGAAGCAGCAGCTTCGACAGCACATGGGTATCGTGCTTCAAGATCCGTTCCTCTTCACGGGGACGATCGCGTCGAACGTCAGCCTTGACGATCCGTCGATCACGCGCGAGAAGGTGGAGCAGGCGCTTCGCGACGTCGGCGCGTACGAGATGTTCATGCAGCTGCCCGGCGGCCTTGACGAGCCGGTCATCGAGAAGGGCAGCACGCTGTCCGCCGGACAGCGACAGCTGATCTCCTTCGCTCGGGCGCTGGCGTTCGATCCGGCGATTCTGATTCTCGACGAGGCGACGGCCAGCATCGACACCGAGACGGAAGCGATCATCCAAGCGGCGCTTGATGTGCTGAAGCGCGGCCGGACGACGTTCGTCATCGCGCACCGACTGTCGACGATCCGCGCGGCCGACCAGATTCTTGTGCTGGACCGCGGCAAGATCGTAGAGCGCGGCAACCACGACGAGCTAATGCAACAGGGTGGCAAGTATTTCGCTATGTATCAGTTGCAGCTGGGCTCGGCTGAGGGTGTGGCGTCATAGAACGAAGAAGGACCCGTTCGGCAGCAGCCGGCGGGTTTTTACGTATCCGGGCAGTAATGAACGAATATTACGATGGTAGAATTACATTAATAACTCAACTTTCGCAGAGAGAAAAATCATCATGAATGCTTGATGATACTCGCTTACTTAGCGATCAGATACATCGTTTGTAAATAGAAAAACATCGCTTTGTTTGGTAAAGTGAGAGTGTCGAGCAATCATTTCAACCGAAGACGTGAAGTCGTTACGCTAGATTGGGCCGTAGCCTTGCAACAACTGCTCAATCTCATTAGCGAAATTGCGACGTAGGCATCAAAGAAGCTTTCGGCTCTGATCAACGTCAACTCCAGCATTGGATTGCCAGTCAGTGTTAACGGAACCTCGTGGCATACCGATCCCACTGGTTTTTTTCGCGCAATCGAAAGTGTGTCTTTAACGGAGATGAAATGACGGTTGTAATTGAGCTTGGTGTGAGCTCCCCCATCTTGACTTCTTGGAAATTATGAAGTATACTACGGTGTATACACCGTAGTATACAAACAAATTGATGATAACTTCTTTAATAGTTATTTTAGCAATGTTTTTTTCAATCCCCTTGAATTTCTCTTATATTTTTGGTACACTACGGTGTATACACCGTAGTGTACTTCAAAACTTTTCTCATGGGTGATGCGTCTATGCCACGGCCTAGTCGATTTCAGATTATGGAGCTGTTTAAAGCAGATATTCTTGAATCGTTGAAGAAGATGGAGAAGCCACTACTTACTAACGTAGATATTAATTCTACGTTTTTTTTGCATAAGGAAGAGTGGAAGCTCCCGCAAAAAACGAGTGTCCATGATTTTTTACAGTTTCTTCTGAAGAAAAAAATGGTCAAGGAACTCATCGTTAAATCTTCTAAAGGATCAGTTACTCGTTATTTATTCGGAGAGGTAATCAATCCTCCTGCCGACTTGGTTGCATTATCGCTATTCCCCGGCTCGTACTTAAGCCATTTTTCGGCTGTTCATTATCATGGGCTTACGGACGAAATTATTAAAACAATTTATGTGAATAAAGAACAATCCCAAAGACGACCTATAATAACCAGAGAAAACAAATTGCTTCCCCAGGAAAACATCGATTTTGCCTTTTCTAGGCCAATGCGTCAAACAAATAACTTCTATGAGTATGATGGGCGACATATATGCGTTTTGAATGGAAGTTATACAAATAACTTGGGAGTGTTTAAGAAAGGTATGTTCGCGATTGCCAACCTAGAGCGAACGCTTATCGACATTGCTGTGCGTCCGGAGTACTGTGGTGGAGTATTTGAAGTGATGAAGGTTTATGAAAAAGCAAAAGGACAAGTTTCGGCCAATAAAATAAAAGCCTACCTTGCCACCATGAACTATATATACCCGTATCATCAAGTTATCGGTTTCTATCTAGAACGTGCAGGCTACCGAGACAGCGCCGTTAAAGCGATGGAATCTATCCCAATTAATAATAGGTTCTACTTGACCTATGAGATGCAAAATCCTGAGTTTTCTAGTCGCTGGCAATTGTATTACCCTAAGAATATCTAGAGTGCGAGTTGTTTTGGTATTAAGCGACGGCAGCAACAATCCCTTTTTCCCGGATAAGTTTAACAACATAGTCGAAATAGAAATCGAAGCCCTGATAGGAGCTTTGATCCAAGATACTATCTCTAAGTTTACCTTCCTCCTGCTTATGAAAACTTCTAGTTGTATGTATCTGAGCAATTAGTTCCAATGGAACTTTCTTGGCTTTGAAGCATTCTTTGAGATGATAGACAGTCTCCACGTCTTGCAAATCAACGAAGAGATCAGGCGCGGTCATCACGGAATAAATATCGTAAAAATCTCGTGGTCGAGGTTTGCCGAAGTTTTCTTTGCCGATGCTTTTATTGTAACTCTCCATTTGCTGGCAAATAGCACGCAATTTCTCAAGAACAATGAGTGTCGGGGTGTAAATCGGTATGCTGTAATGCATCAGCTCTGTGGTTGTAATATCGCCAACATACTCATACTTACCAAAATCAATTGAAATGCTTTTCCCAGCCCCTTCAACAGCAAGAGATTTTGACATAAGAGCGCCTTGGTTGCCTTGATACCTATCCCAATTTTCCGGACTGATCAATTTGAAAGTAAGTTCATATCCGCCCCAAAAATTAGCTCGAAGAGGGTCTAAAGTTTTTGGCTTCTCTTTAAGTCGGACATCATGAATGATACATGGAAAACGATATTCATCAAATGTTTTGATTAGCAGTTTGCTTAGCTTCTCAACGATTTGCTCGGACGTTACTAATCCGATTGCACTAAATTCTTGACGCATAGAGAAATCAAGATCTGTAGAGCCTCTTGATATAATTCCATACCCAATTTCTAGAGCATTGCCTCCCTTTAACACCAAGGTGTCCACTAAGTCGTCATCAGAGAAGAGAGCAATGATAGTTAATGTACGGATTTTACGGAGGTCAGCAAGAGTTAGAGTCAATGTTACCACCCACAGGAGTTTTGGATTAATTTTCCCATAGACTGCTGTTATTTGACAAGCTTCACTTATATTTTACATGAAATGTTGCTATGGTCTAAACTAAGCATCTATAAACTAGAGAGAATTCTAACGAGCGGAGGGATACGATATGAAAATCGAACATCTTACTGTGCAAGGGTGCAACGAATGGAACGAGGACGCTCTCATTCTGAACGAGCGGGAGCGGATCTACGGCGTGCTGGACGGGGCGACCTCGCTGTCGAGCGCCGTCGGCGTTGAGACGGGAGGCTATCTGGCCTCGCGGATCGCCAAGGAAGTATTTGAGACTTCGGAATTTCCGGCCGGCTGCGCGCCTCTGAGAAGCTTGGTGCTAAAGGCCAATGAGCGGATTCGGACGGCGATGCTGAAACGCGGAGTCGACGTGAACGATAAAAATGCGCTGTGGGCGGCGGGAATCGTTGTCGTTCGCATCGGCGAGCATCAGATCGAGTACGCTCAGACAGGGGATTGCATGTTGGTGGCCGTCTACAAGGACGGTACGGTTCGTACGGTGACGCACGATCAAGTCGATCATTTCGACGAGAAGTCGCGCCTTCTCTGGGAACGGTACTCGAAGGAGGGCTTGCCCCCGGACGAAGTCCGCTCGCGCGTGTACGAGACGATCAAGCAAAATCGGCTGAAGACGAATACTTCGGAAGGCTACGCGATTCTGAACGGCGAGCCCGAGCTGGAGCATTACGTTGAGCACGGGGGACTCAATCGGATCCAGCTATCCTCTCTTCTTGTATTGACGGACGGCCTGTTCCTGCCCCGCAAGTCCGGCGAGCCGACCCCCTCGATGTCCGATATGGTTGCGCTGATCGACGAGAAGGGCTTGTCCGGTTATGTCGACTGGCTGATTGCCAACGAATACGACGAATCGCAGCAAGGCAAATATACGCGACTTAAAGTCGCTGACGACAAGACGGCCATCCGCATTTATTTTGAGTAATAATTTTGTATAATGAAGTCAATTGATTAGAGGCGATAGATAGCCCGGAAAAGAGGACGATAATCGGAGATGACGGACAAGACGATCATTCGGTTCGAGGGCGTGAAGCAGCAATACGATCGGAGTACGGTGCTGAACCGGGTCAGCTTCGAGATCGAGCGAGGCAAGTTCTACACGCTGCTCGGGCCATCTGGATGCGGGAAAACAACGATTCTGCGCTTGATTGCGGGGTTTATTCAACCGACGGAAGGGAACATTTACTTCTATGGCAAGGTGATCAACAACGTTCCGGCGGACAAGCGTCAAGTGAATACGGTATTCCAGGATTACGCGTTGTTTCCCCACCTGAACGTGTTTGAGAACGTCGCCTTCGGCTTGCGCATCAAGAAGCTGAAAAATGCCGTCATCGCCGACAAAGTGAAGGAAGCGCTGCGCTTCGTGAACCTGGAAGGGTACGAGGATCGCGAAATTACGGAGATGTCCGGCGGGCAGCGCCAACGGGTGGCGATCGCTCGGGCGATCGTCAACGAGCCGGAGGTGCTGCTGTTGGACGAGCCGCTATCGGCGCTAGACCTGAAGCTGCGAACCGAGATGCAGTACGAGCTGCGGGAGCTGCAGCGGCGGCTCGGCATCACGTTCGTATTCGTCACGCACGACCAGGAGGAGGCGTTGGCGATGTCGGACGAAATCTTCGTGCTGAACGAAGGGGATATCCAGCAGAGCGGCACGCCGACGGACATCTACGACGAGCCGATCAACCGATTCGTGGCCGACTTCATCGGCGAATCGAACATCGTGCCGGGACGCATGATAGCCGACTTCCGGGCGGAATTCGCCGGGAAGCAGTTCGATTGCGTGGATCAAGGCTTCTCCCCGAACGAGCCGGTGGAAATCATGATCCGTCCGGAGGACCTGGAGATCACGGAGCCGGAGCAAGGCAATCTGGAGATCAAGGTCGACAGCCAACTGTTTCGCGGAGTCCATTACGAGATTAGCGGCTACGACAAGGCCGGCAACGAATGGCTCGTCCATTCGACGAAGAAGGCGGTCGTCGGCAGCAGCATCGGGCTGCGTTTCGATCCGGAAGCGATCCACGTCATGCGCTTCGGCGAGACGGAGGAGGAGTTCGACAAGCGGCTCGAAGCTTACTCGGATCCTGCGCAGGCGGGCACCGCGGGTGACGGTCGATGACCCGGACGCGGAATCTCTACCTTATTCCGTACGCGGCGTGGATGGTGCTGTTTGTTGCGACTCCGATCGTGCTGATCGTTTACAATTCGTTTTTCGATGTCGATGGCAACTTTACCTGGGGAAATTTTGAGAAGTTTCTAACCCCGGTCTATTTGCGCATGACGTTTAATTCGTTCTGGTACGCGCTGCTGATTACGGCGTTTTCGCTGCTGGTCGCGTATCCGACGGCGTATTGGCTGACGCGGACGAAGCACAAGCAGCTCTGGCTGCTGCTGATCATCGTGCCAAGCTGGATCAACCTGTTGCTGAAAACCTACGCTTTTATCGGCCTATTCGGGACGTACGGCTTCGTCAATGCGGTGTTCGAAGCCGTCGGCATCGGCACGCAGCAGATTTTGTTTACCGACTTCAGCTTCGTGTTCGTGTCGGTCTATATTTTCATTCCGTTTATGATCCTGCCAATCTATAACGCGTTGGAGGAGATCAATCCGTCGCTGCTGTACGCTTCTCGGGATTTGGGAGCATCGCCGTGGATGACGTTCCGCCGCGTGGTGTTTCCGTTGACGCTTGAAGGAGTGAAGGCGGGCTGCCAGGCCGTATTCATTCCGGCGCTGTCGCTATTCATGATCACCCGGCTCATCGCGGGCAATCGCGTCGTGACGTTGGGCACGGCGATCGAGCAGCATTTTCTCGTGACGCAGGATTGGGGCATGGGCTCGGCGATCGCCGTGCTGCTCATTATTGTCATGGCCGTCATTATGCTGATGACCGGCAACCGGGGAGCGAGGAATCGAATCCGATGAAAATGAAAAACGGAAAGCTCGCCAATGTGTATCTGGTCGCCGTGTTCGTCATTTTGTATGCGCCGATTCTTTATCTCATGTACTATTCGTTCAACAGCGCGGGCACGATGCACGGCTTCGAAAGCTTTACGCTGGAATGGTACGAGGAAGTGTTCCAGGATACGCGCCTGCTCATCATTGTGCTGAATACGGTCGTTATCGCGCTGCTGTCGTCGGCGATCTCCACGATTCTCGGCGTGATCGGCGCGCTCGCCATCCAGCGGGTGCGGAAAATCAGACAGCGCAACTCGCTGCTGGCGATGAACAACGTACTGATCGTCAGCCCGGACGTCATTATCGGCGCCTCGTTCCTGATTTTCTTCACGATGCTGGGCATTCAGCTCGGCTTTACTTCCGTGCTGCTGTCGCATATCGCGTTCAGCGTGCCAATCGTCGTACTGATGGTGCTGCCGAAGCTGCAGGAGATGAGTCCGACGCTGATCGACGCCGCCCGGGATTTGGGCGCGAGCGGTTGGGGCGTGCTCACGAAGGTCATTATCCCGTTCCTCCGACCGGGGATTTTCGCGGGCTTCTTCATGGCGCTCACCTATTCGCTGGACGACTTCGCGGTAACGTTCTTCGTCACGGGCAACGGCTATACGACGCTGTCGGTGGAAATCTACTCGCGGGCGCGCCAAGGCATCTCGCCTTCAATTAATGCGCTGTCGACGCTCATCTTCCTGTTTACGATTACGCTCGTGCTCGGCTACTACTTCTTGACCCGGCGCGGCGACAACCGCAAGACGAAGTGGGGGGTCGTTCAGCCATGAAGCAGCTGGTCAGGTTGTTTGCGGGCGTGTTTGCGGTAGCGCTCGGGCTGATGTTCTGGACGTCGCAGCTCAATTCGTCGCAGGGCTATTCGGGTGGAAATACCATTACGATTTTCAACTGGGGAGATTATATCGACCCGGACTTGATCGCCGAATTCGAGGAGGAGACGGGGATCAAGGTGATCTATCAGACGTTCGATTCCAACGAAGCGATGATGACGAAGATTGAGCAGGGCGGCACGGTGTTCGACATCGCGATTCCTTCGGAGTATGCGATCAGCAAGATGAAGGAAGAAAAGCTGTTGCTGCCGATCGACCACTCCAAGCTGCCGAATCTGGTGAATATCGATGAACGTTTTCTCGGTCTGAGCTTCGATCCGGAGAATGAATATTCGATTCCTTATTTCTGGGGCACGGTCGGCATTATCTACAATCCGACGCTGCTGAGGGAAGGGCAGACGTTCGAGAGCTGGGACGACCTGTGGGACGAAGAGCTGCGCAATCAGATATTGCTTGTGGACGGGGCGCGCGAGGTTATGGGATTCGGCTTGAACAGCTTGGGCTACTCGCTTAACGATACGAACGAGGAGCATCTGCAGGAAGCCAAGCGCAAGCTGAGCACGCTGACGCCGAACATTAAAGCGATTGTCGGCGACGAGATCAAGATGCTGTTGGCCGGGGAAGAGGCGGCGGTTGGCGTCGTCTGGTCCGGCGATGCATCCGAGATTATGTCGGAGAACGAGAGTCTGGACTATGTCGTGCCGGAGGAAGGCTCGAACCTGTGGTTCGACAATATGGTCATTCCGAATTCGGCGCGTAATCTGGACGGGGCGCACCAATTCATCAACTTTATGTTGGACCCTGAAGTTGCAGCGCGAAACACCGAATATGTCGGGTACTCGACGCCGAACGCGAAGGCGCTTGAGCTGCTGCCGGAGGATATCGCGCAGGATGAGCGCTTCTACCCGTCGCCGGAGCTGACCGACAAGCTTGAGGTGTACGAGAATCTGGGGAAAAAGATGTTGTCGCATTACAACGAGCTATTCCTGGAATTCAAGATGCATAGGAAGTAGCGAATGAGATAGGAAGCGGAGAACGATACCTAAAGCAGCAAAGAGGAGATAGGAGAACAGGCCCCCATGCACAACGGAAAAGCGATCATCGGCATCGATATAGGCACAACCAGCACGAAAAGCGTAGTATTCGGAGAGGGCGGAAGTCAGCTTGCCAGCTTGGCGGTTGAATACCCGCTGCTGCAGGAGCAGCCGGGCTGGGCGGAGCAGGAGCCGGAGACGATTTTGCGCGCTCTGGCTCAGAGCGTCCGCGGAGCGCTGGCCCAGAGCGGCCTGAGCGGAGAAGAAGTCGCCGCCGTTGGCTTCAGCACGGCGATGCATTCCTTAATAGCCGTGGATGAGAACGGTCGCCCGCTCACCAGGAGCATTACATGGGCGGACGGGCGCAGCGAGCCCCAGGTTCGGCGGATTCGCGAGGAGCTGAACGGTCTGGCGATCTACCGAAGGACAGGTACGCCGATTCATCCGATGTCGCCGCTTCCGAAGCTGATGTGGCTTAGGGAGCACCGGCCCGAGGTGTGGGCGGAAGCGCGCCGGTTCGTATCGATTAAGGAGTACGTCATCTACCGCCTGTTCGGGGAGTGGGCCGTGGACCCGTCGTTGGCATCGTCGACCGGTCTGCTGAGCCTGGATACTCTCACATGGGACGAAGCAGCGCTGCAGGCTGCGGGGCTGGACGCGGACAAGCTGTCGGACGTGCGGCCGGTCACGTACCGACTGCAAGGAATGGATCGTGCGCTGGCGGACGATATGGGGCTTCGGCCGGATACGCCGTTTTTTCTCGGCTCAAGCGACGGGGCGTTGGCCAATCTGGGCGTCGGAGCGGTCGGCCCGGGCGATACGGCGGTCACGATCGGCACGAGCGCGGCGATGCGAATGATTACGGACAAGCCGTTGACCGACGAGAGAATGCGCACGTTCTGCTATAGCGTGGCGCATGGCTCGTATGTGATCGGGGGCGCTACAAATAATGGAGCGATCGTGCTGCAGTGGATGCGGGACAGCCTGTTCGGAGGGAGCAAGACGATCGAAGAGCTGTTGAAGGCGGCTGCGGGCGTCTCTGCGGGTGCGGACGGGCTGCTGTTCCTGCCCTTCCTGTCCGGGGAGCGGGCGCCGATCTACAATGCGGAAGCGAGAGGCACGTATCTGGGCGCGAATCTCGGCCACGGTCAGGCGCACTTCGTACGGGCCGGGCTGGAAGGCGTGCTGTTCGCGGTGCTGTCGGTCGCGGAATCGCTGCGCGAACTGGCCGGTCCGGCATCCGAGATTCGCGCTTCGGGGGGCTTTGCCAAATCGCCGTTATGGCTGCAGATGCTGGCCGATATGCTCGGGCAGGAGGTGGCCGTCCCTCGCGTGACGGAGGCTTCCGCGTTCGGGGCGGCGATGATGGCGATGCAGGGGCTGGGACAGCTGGCGGATCTGAGCAGCGCCAAGGAATGGGCACCGATCGCGCAGCGGCTGCAGCCGGATTCGCAGCGGCATGCGGTCTATCGGGAGCTGTTCGCGATCTATGAGCGTTCGCGCGACGGGCTGCTGGAGCGGTTCGCCGAATTGACGCAGTTTCAGCGGCGTTCGCTGTAATCGTGGGCGCGCGCAGCAGTGGAAGCGAATTTCTACAAAGTTGGGGCTTGTGAGTGATAATAATTCTCATTGTTGGGCACAATACTGAGGAGCCGGACAAGAAGGCGGGCCGACTGTTAAAGCCGGGGCCTCCTCCGAGGGAATAAGAGAAGAGCTCTCCTCTCAGCAGAAAGCGCCGGAAAGGAAAGCCCTTGGCTCTCAAACCGTAAATGCTCCGTGTAGTCGCACGAATTACATTTTCGGCTCGAAGGTTTTGCAGTCGGTCTCTTCGGAATGGGACGCTTGCTTGTTCCGGTTGTTCACGACATAGATCGAAGAGGCGTGACATTCGTTCCCGGGTCCCCAGTACTTGCACGAATTCACTTCGCACAGAACGTCTTTGGCCATAGTATGCTCACCTCCTTTCATTAGGATGGTCCATCCGAATGGCTTTATACGTGCTGAACCCCGTAAACTTTCCCATTGGGACGGTTTACGGGGTTTTTGTGCGTGCGTGCGCGACATTGAGCTTGAGGCCACCAGGGAAAACTTTCGGGAAATGGAAGCGGAGGAAGAGGAAAAATTTTCTTGACGTAGAATAGTTCAATAGTCGGATAATGGAGAATCGTGACGGATAGAGAAACAGCGCGAATCGGATGAAGTCGCTGTTAAAGTCACAGGGGAGGGTGCAAGATGGCTATTATTGAAGTGGTTAAGTTCGACGGACCCGGAGACGTGTTCGCGTGGAAATATCCGAATGAGGAGCTGGGAACCTGGACCCAGTTGATTGTGAACGAATCGCAGGAAGCAATTCTGTTCAAGGGGGGCCGAGCGCTGGATTCGTTCCTGGCCGGTCGCCATACGCTGAGTACGGCCAATATCCCGTTCTTGCAGGAGATCGTAAATCTCCCGTTCGGCGGTCGTTCGCCGTTCACCGCAGAGGTCTGGTATGTGAACAAGCTTCATGCGCTTGACGTGAAATGGGGTACGGCGACTCCATTGCAACTGCAGGACCCGAAATATCAAATAATCGTATCGGTGCGTTCTTTCGGCCAGTTCGGTCTGCAGATCGAGGATGCGCGGAAGTTTCTGCTCAAGCTGATCGGTACAATCCCGTTGTTTGACAAGGATGCGATGATTCGTCATTTTCGCGGCGTGCTGATGATGAATATTAAGGAATTGATTTCCTCTTACCTGGTCTTCAAGAAGATCAGCATTTTGGAGATCAACGCGTATATGTCGGAAATCTCCAAGCATGTCGAGGAACGCATTCAGCCGATATTTGCCGAGTTCGGCATCCGAATATTGAATTTCTTCATCGATTCCATCAATATTCCGGACGACGATCCGGCGACGGTCCGGCTGAAAGAAGCGTTGGCTAAGCGGGCGGAGATGGACATTCTCGGCTATACGTATCAGCAGGAGCGCACCTTCGATACGCTGGAGGGAGCAGCCAAGAACGAGGGGAGCGGCAGCGCGAACGTGATGGGTGCGGGAATCGGACTCGGCATGGGCTTCGGCATCGGCGGCGCGATGGGCAACCAGGTGTCGGGTTTGGCCGGTCAGATGAACGTGGGCGGCGGCTACAACAAAGCCTGTCCGAGATGTCAGACGATGAATCGCCAGGATGCCCAATTTTGTCTCTCCTGCGGGCATAATTATGCGGCGGCTCCCTCTGCGGAAGAGGTAGCATGCAGCAACTGCGGCAAGACGTTTCCTGTCGGAGCAAAGTTCTGCCTGCACTGCGGCGATCCGAATAATGCTTGCGAGAAGTGCGGAGCGGACAATCCGGAAGGAGCAACCCAGTGCGCGAAGTGCGGGCAAGCCATCGGTGGCGTCGCATGCCGCCAGTGCGGAACCAAGGTGAGCGATCCTGCGGCCAAATTCTGCCCCAACTGCGGCACGAGCATGGCGTTGAAGTGCGGTAACTGCCAGCATGAGGTAAAGCCGGGCCAGAAATTCTGTCTGGAATGCGGCACTAAGCTGATCGAATAGAAAGGGGGGAACGAATAGGGATGAATACGACAAGCTTGCAGAAGGATGACGACTCGGCCAAGAGCTTCGCTCGCATCGCGACGTTCATCTATGCAGCGGCTTTGCTCGTTACTGCGGCTCTGGTGCTATTGCTCGGACTGCCTTCCAGCAGAGCCAACCACATCTGGATTACGCTGTCGACGTTGGTTCTGGGGGAGACTTTCTTGTACGGGATCGCGGTGCACTATTTGGGCAATCGCCCCGCATCGCGCAGGCTGCTCCCCGTGTATATCGCCATGGGAATTGTTGCGGGACTGTCCTGGGTTGGGACTTTGGTGTTGATGCTGGTCTTTTCCGTGGCGTTGAATATATCGTCCTTCTATTATGGGCTGATCCAGTTTATCGTAGTGGGCGCGGCGGCGATCCTATTGGGTTTGCTGACGATCTATTTGAGAAATGCCGCCAGACAGGAGCAAGGAACATAAGCGGCGGCAATCGGAAGATTAAGCATTTGACAGGCTGCAGATTCGCAGGCAGACAAGAAGAAGAAAAAGCGAGGCAAGACTGTTATGAAAATCAATTCTCCTAAAATCCACAGCGCATTCATTATCGCCGCCACGGTGATCTTCTTTCCGGTGGCTATTCTGCTGATCTTGATCCGGTTTGCGCTGCATAGTCCGGTAAATCACTTGCGCGCGCAGGACTATCGAGTTGTCGGGCATGCGTTTATGACCTTCTATGCGTTGTGCGTGCTCATTCTCATACTGGCCCTGTCGAGCGATCCTACCACGACTGTCGTGGATTTGATTCTTGTGGCGGTCGTGATGGCTGTTATCCTCGTAACGCCGGGGATTGTCTTCTACGTGCTGGCGAATGCCCGGAATAAGAAGATGCAGTTGCTTTATATAAGATACAAGCAATTGACGCTGGATGACGGCGTGCAGACGGTAAGCGGTCTGGCGCAGTTTACGGGCGAAAGCTCAAAGAACGTTACGCAGGACATCAGCTTCATGATTGCTTCAGGTTTATTTCCGAACGCCAGCTTGGACTCGGCAGGAAGGATCACGGTCACTCGTCGCAGTTCACCCGCGGCTTCATCGTCCGCGGAAGCCGCGGCAAGCACGGAAAGAGGAGCTGCCGTACGGACGCCAAGGGCGCAGACGGTGTCCGTCATCTGCTCCGGCTGCGGATCGAGCTCTGAGGTTGTTCCCGGCGAGCGGAAAGAATGTGAGTTTTGCGGGAATATGCTCTCGGTCTAGACGCAGGCAACTGTCCGCTCGGAGGAACGTTGAAGCCGCTGCCCCTGCCCTGGCATAAGGGACACACTACATGTGTGGCGGCCCGTTGTGGTAGGATAGAGAGTAACACCTCGTGAACGGGGCTGACAGTTCCAGTGGCTATTTAAGTTGAACCAAGGATATCAGCTTAAATGAGCGGATTAAACGTTGGACAGAGCTGTCAGAGGGACTAACAGGATGGAGTGGACCGGGTGACAGATTTTACGGGATTGGGCGTGTCCGAGGGACGCGTGGAAATATTGAAGGCGATGGGCATTGTGAAGCCGACGCCGGTGCAGGAGGAGACGATTCCGGTCGTCAAGGCCGGTCATGACGTGATCAGCCAGGCGCAGACCGGAACCGGGAAGACGCTGGCGTTCGTGCTGCCGATGCTGGACAAGATCAGAACGGATGTGCCCCAGGTGCAGGGGCTTATTCTGACGCCGACTCGCGAGCTTGCGATCCAGATTACCGGAGAGATCAAGAAGCTGCTGAAGCGGGAGGACGGCATCAAGGTGCTGGCCGTGTACGGCGGTCAGGACGTGGAAGCGCAGTTGCATAAGCTGAAGGGCGACATGCATCTGATCGTGGCGACGCCGGGAAGACTGCTTGATCATCTGCGACGCGAGACGATTGCCCTGGACGGCGTGAAGATGCTCGTGCTCGACGAGGCGGATCAAATGCTGCATATGGGCTTCCTGAAGGAAGTCGAGGAGATTTTGCGGCAGACTCCTTATAAGAAGCAGGCGATGCTGTTCTCGGCGACGATGCCGCCGGTTATTCGCGAGCTGGCGGGACGCATTCTGCGTAACCCGCAGCATATAACGGTGAAGGCTGAGCGCATCACGGTTAAGGATATTCGTCAATGGGTCGTGGAGACGACGGATCGGAACAAGCAGACCACGTTAGTCCAACTGCTGGAGGAGACGCAGCCGTATTTGAGCATTATTTTCTGCCGGACGAAGCGGCGGGCCAATACGCTGAATGTCGCGCTGCAGGAGATGGGCTATGCGTCGGACGAGCTGCACGGGGATTTGTCCCAAGCGAAACGGGAACAGGTGATGAAAAGGTTCCGCGACGCGAAGCTGCAGCTGTTGGTCGCTACGGACGTTGCGGCACGGGGGCTTGACGTCGAAGGCGTAACCCATGTGTTTAACTACGATGTTCCGCTTGATGTGGAAAGCTACATCCACCGAATCGGCCGGACGGGACGCGCCGGGGAGAAAGGGCTGGCGATTACACTGATCGCGCCGAAGGATCGTCGGGAGTTCGGGGACATTGAGAACGGCATCCAGATGGCGATGGAGCGCAGAAGTCCGGAAGGCGCGCCGCTAGACGGCGGGAGCTTGCAAGGCCCGCGCAGCAGCGGCGGGTATGGACGGCCGGGCAGCGAGCATCGCCCGCGCGGCGAAGGCGCCCGCACGAGCTCGGCTCGCGGCGGCGGCTCACGCGGGGGTTCGGCTGGAGGCGGCGGTTCGTCCGGCCGGCAGGGACGAAGAGGCGCGTCCGAAGCGCAAGCCGGGAGAGGAAGCCGCTCGGGAGGCGGGGCTAAAGGCGAGCGATTCGAGCGTGGCGGCGGCCCGGGATACGGCGCGGCGAAAGCGAAGGCTCCGCAGAGCGATCGTTCTGCCGAGCCTAAGAGCGGCGGCTTTGGGAGCGGACGGGCGGCAAGCCCGAAAGGCGGTCAGAAGTCCGGTCCGAGATCCGCTCCGGGATTCGGAGGCGGCGGTAAGTTCGGCGCAGGCGGCAGCGGCCCCAAGCGCGGTCCGACGGGCGGCCGTGGCGGCCGCGGAGCGCAGCGGGGAAGATAAGCGGCCAAACGGAAATAAGCCATCGAGTGTAGTCCTATCAACTAAAAAAAGTCTCTGCTTCTTCGATGAAGCGGAGGCTTTTTTATTAGTCCATCTTTAGTCGCTCTAAAAATGGGGCTAGTCGGTTAGGGTTCGGGATTCGATTAAGAGCATAACGCCGCTGGTTTCTGTAACGGATGCGACTTATTTGGAGGTTACAGGAGAAGGTAACGGCTATCTGAAGCTGAACAACTATAATACGACCGGCTCCGATCTTCAGTACGAGGTCGAGATCGAGGTGAGCGTCAGCGGTAAAAATAAGACGACAAAAACGGTTATCGTGACGATCCCGACGGTTGAGAGCGCATTGGAGGATATGTTGTTGTTTGCAGGGTCGCGGCAGGCAACGGTAAACAATGCCGCCTTGGCTGCCAAAATCGCCGACGCTGAAAGCGTGCAATCGAACCCGGCTTCGACTGTACAGGAGTATATCGATGCACTGACTGAGCTTATCGCAGCATATAGAGCGGCAGCGCCGATAGGCGGGTAAACAGACCCAACGAGGAAGATAACATAAAAAAGCTGTCTCAAAAGCAAAGTCGCACAAGATGATCGATTATCTTGTACGACTCTTTTTGCTTAGGAGACAGTCCCTTTGCGATGCGATTGCGACGCCAGAAGCTCCGTAATTTGTTCTGCGGGCTTGGGCTTATGGAAGATGAAGCCTTGGATTTCGTGGCAATTGTTCTGCTGAAGGAACGACAGCTGTTCGACGGTCTCCACGCCTTCCGCGATGACGGTCAGATTAAGCCTGCTGGCGATAAGCAGCATGGCGACAATGATGGCTTCGTCTTTGCGATCCCTTGCGATGCCTTTGACGAAGGATCGATCTATTTTGATCTTGTCCACGGGCAGAAGCTTCAAATAATTCAAGGAGGAGTACTGGGTGCCAAAGTCGTCGATCGAAATGGTGAAGCCTTTCTCTCGCAACGAATGCAACGCAGGCTGCATGCCTTCTTTCATGACCAGGCTTTCGGTAATTTCCAGCTCTATGTATTGCGGGTCAAGCCGATGCTTCCCGACGATCGAAGAGATTCGCTGGGAGAGGTCCTTCTGCGCGAACTGTCTGGCCGATAGGTTAACCGCGATGCGAATCGGGGGAAATCCGGCATCCTGCCAGGCTCTGCTCTGATTGCACACCAGTTGCAATATCCGTTCTCCGATGGGGACGATCAGACCGGTCTCTTCCGCGATCGGAATGAAATCGTTGGGCGGGATGAGCCCTCGCGTCGGATGCACCCAGCGCACCAGCGCTTCCAAGCCTACGACTTGGCCGGTGTCAACGGCGATCTGGGGCTGGTAATAGACGATAAATTCGTCATTCGCCAGCGCTACCCGAAGGCTGTTCTTGATCTCTATGGTTTCTTCGGCATTCGGGTTAAGCGTCACGTCATAGACGCGGAATTGGTTTTTGCCTTCGTCCTTGGCCCGATACATGGCTAGATCCGCATTGCGGATCAGCGAAGCGCTGTCTTGGGCATGCAAAGGGAAGAGAGCTACGCCGATGCTGGTAGTCATAAAATGCTCTGCGCCCCGAAGGATAAACGGCGACTGAAACAGCTCTTGAACCTGATGCGCGATCCGGCGGATCTGATCCATGTTCTCGATGCGGGGAATGATGATCGTGAATTCATCGCCGCCGATGCGCGAAATTTCCGCTTCGGGAAGAGAGAGCTCGGCCAACCGCTCTCCCGTCTCCTTGAGCATCATATCCCCGTGAATATGGCCTAACGTATCGTTGATCATTTTAAAATGGTCGAGGTCGAGGTACAGAAGAGCCAAGGTTTCCCCGGCCAAGCGGCACTGCTCGATTTTTTCCACTAACTGTTCGTTAAAATAAGTTCGGTTGTGCAGCCCTGTAACTGCGTCCCGGTATGCGGCCTCCGTTAGCTGTTCGAAGGTGGCTTCCAGTTTTTCGTTGGCAATCTCGAGATTGTGCGTGCGCTCCGTCACCAACTGCTGCAGTCGGGCTTTCTGCGTCAGCTGCACATAGAGAAAGTAGATAACCAGGAGCAGCGAGCCGCCGCAGATGGACTGGAAAACGCGTACCTTGAACGCCACGGACTCGAGCTTCTCGCGGTTAGGGACGGCTGCCATCTCCCAGACTCCGTCGCCGATTTTGATCGTTTTGACGACAGCGGCCTCTGCGAACAGATCGGGATCGCCCATCAGACGAAGGGAGTTGCCTTTAATGGCGAAATCGATGCCTTTATCTCCATTGTACAGATTGGCTTCTTGAAGCATCGGAGCGATAT
>PJUD01000463.1_pt1 | contig 21031 bp, 15 predicted proteins | sample 1512341 | NCBI WGS metagenome assembly PJUD01 (sample SAMN08177675, study PRJNA422409) | Feces metagenome, whole genome shotgun sequencing project. | isolation source: Chicken feces (3) enriched on wood chips: beechwood xylan treatment | host: Gallus gallus | place: USA: Madison | collected 2015-01-15 | reverse complement strand
GACTTGAATAATTTTCTTGTTGGTAAATTTAAAATATCAAAGTTAATTATTGATGTTAAAAACCCTGAAGAAATATGTAAAACGATCTCCGAAAGATTGACGTGATCGTTCAATACCGACAGCATGTCTGATGTCCCGGGCAAGCATCCGGTTTACACTGGCGCGCTGAGTTAATAAAAGCCAGTGTGTGATTATATTAGAGAAGAGGCTGTTGTCACGCAGTATGTGACGAGAGCTTATTTTATTTTATGGGTTAACTCTAGGGGAAGATAGTCAGACATCAAAGCCCGTGTTAATCGTAAGCCAACCGCTATCGATGAACGTGATGAGAACTGGAAACCACTTCCCGAGGAGTAACAGTCTCATTTTGCCTAACGAGGAACAATAGCATGTTTTTTTTATTAGTCGAATTAGTGGAGGAAATGCATTTGAACTTAGAGAATCAGGAAATGCTTTTCAGTATTTTCCACGATGGTAGTATAGAAGAAATTAGGGATTCGGTTGATGGGATTGAATTTACCGTCGACATAATGAATCTCGCCGAACGAATTAAGCCTCAATTTAGAGGCATTACACAGCATCTTCCTATGATGGTAAAAAGGACGTTAAATTCAGGCTAATGTTTGAGGAAAATCCTACAGAAGCTGAGGCAACTATTTTATTCAATCGCATATTGGACGTTATTGTTAAGTATTTGAATCGTTCACATGTCTGGGATTATTATAATGGATATTTTAATATCATGGTGTTATTTATAAAGGTACAAAGCTAGTTGATGAAGATTTAAAAGTTCAGTCGTAGTGAGATTTTTTGATTTTTTCACTAATGGGGCCGATATTTCAATCAGAACAGGGAGTAGGCCCGCCTCGGCGCTGCTCCCTGTTTCCATTAAAGTAACGGGCAGGTAAATTCAGCTATATGTTTTATTCACAGACGTTCCAAATGGGGTGTGATACGCTATTATTAAGGTGGGTGACAAAGTATGGAAATAAGACTAAGGCCTGTTGAACTGAGCCACAAAGAAATTTTGTTCAACCTTTACCAATTCTATCTATATGATTTTAGTCGAATTTCGGAAGAAGATTTGGGCTTTGATGGACGTTTCGAAATCAAGTTGGACCATTATTGGGAAGATACACGGTGGAATCCCTTTTTTATCTATTATGAGGGGCGGATTATTGGTTTTTTAATAATACTTTTCGAAAATTATGATACAGATCCTGATCCAACTCATGTTATTTATGATTTTCTAATCCTTAGTAAGTATCGAAGGAAAGGATTCGGAAAGTTGGCGGCATTTCAAGCGTTTAATTTATATCAAGCGAAATGGAAAGTTGTTCAGATTAAAACGAATGAACAAGCAATTCATTTCTGGAGAGATGTAGTGAATCAGTATACCGTTGGTCAATACACTGAAGTGTTTCGGGAGGATTTAAACAAATACGTACAATCGTTCACTAATAAGACTGCCAGTACCAACTGTGCTAACGGGGAACGATAACAGGGCTGCCGGCATGCTCGGCGGCCCTTTAAGCTGTCGGGCTGGAGAGTTCAATCCCTTCGCGAATCTTTCGAGTATAGATATCTTGCGTGCTTTACTTATCGGCTCATCTACAAGCCGCCTTCTCTGCTCGTCAAGTCGCTTCACAGAATGGAGAGAGGCGATCTCAATTTTCTGATCTCCCACAAATTCATAATGAATTCCGCGCTCCGTTATTGTATGTTCGAAGCGACGTCGATCCGCTTCTCCCGCCGGTACTCGCCCGGAGTGATGCCGGTCAGCCTGCGAAACATCCGTGTGAATGAATTCGCGTTCTGGTAACCGACATGAAGAGCAACCTCATGGATTTTGCAATCGGTCGATTCCAAAATTTCCTTCGCCTTCATGATCCGAATATCGTCGAGGAAATCACCGAACGTTTTGCCTGTTTTATTTTTGATGTATTTGCACATGTAGCCGGAGGACAGATTCAGCTTCTCCGCAACGGCTTCCGGTCCTATGTCGTCCCCATAATGCTGCTCCATATAAGCCAGCGCGAAATCGATAATCGAGTCTTTTTCCATTCTCTTATCGTTCATGAGAGTTGCCGCGTAACCGATCAAGCTTCTGAAGAAGTCGTCATACTGCTCCTCCGAAACAAATTCCTTAATCTGTTCGTAGGGCGACAGTTCTTCCTGCAAAGCTCCCGCGTTAATATTTTGCAGCACTAGCGCCAACAACGTTTTGGAAACGATCTCTCTTGCAAGCTGCCGGTACTGCTCCGCCGTTCCGTTCGCGCGGAGCCTGTTCATCATCCGGCCGATCATCGTCATAATGTCCGCTTCGTTGGCTGCCGCCAGACGGGCGGTAAACTCTTTGTCCTCAGACGGCGTCAGATGAAAGTCCTGATGGGGGCCAGCGAAGTTCGAGACGATTTGCGTCTCGCCGTTCAGCCGGCGGCGGCGGATCATTTCCCGCCCCTCGTCATAAGCGGCTGTAAAGCCGCTCGGACTGTACGGCGCCGGCTTGAAGGCGATCGTCATGTAATAATACTCGCTGTCCATGTCAAACACCCGCTTCATCTTGTCGAGCACGCCGCGCAAGGTCCCCGAAGCGTCCGCCCCCGCAAAGACGATCGAGAAGATCAAATCTTTTTCCGACTGTACTGTCTCCGATTGTGGGAAAGCCAGTTGAATATTCAGTTGGATAAATTCGAGAATATGGGATTTCTTCTGCTCCTCGGTAATCAGTTCATGGAAGCAGCGCGTGAAATGAAGATGGAACATGACGAAAAAATAAGGCTTGGACGTATCGATCAAGCTTTGCACGTCGCGGCTCCCGATCGGAATGCTTTTGACTTTGTTCCAATAGCCGTACTTTTTGAGTAGTGTGTTTTTGTTTTGCAAATCCTTGTGAATGCTGCGGTTCGAGGCGATGATCGTCCGCATATTGTCGACGATGGCGTTAAATTCGTTGATTTTGCTGCCTAGCTGAATGTTCGGATTCATTTTGTACATCGACTCTATGATCTTCTGGATCGGGCTTTTGATGCGAATACTGAGCAGCACGGAAATAATGAGACTGAGCGCGAGCGATACCGCCAGCAGCAGGATGAGAATGGCGCTAAGCCGCGATTTTTTGGCCGCGATGTTCTGGTTCGGGACCACGTTGACGTACGTAAACCCGGTTTTCTCGCCCTGCGCGTAAAAGTAATAGTTATCATTCTTCATATAATAGTTGCCGGATGCCGCGAGCGACTGCGGAGTTACCGTCTGACCTTGAGCATTCGAGCTGTAATACAACGTCCCGCCGGCGTCGGCAATATAGAAAAGATCGGAAACCGACAAATGGTATTTCTCATAAAGGGCCTCGGCGTCGAGCAGGGCGGCGATATAGTAATGCTTTTGCAGCTTGCTTTTGACGATGACGGGAAACAGCTTGCCGACAGGCTCAATTAAGCCGTGTAACGTTTGTCTTGTAAAATCCGCCGCAGGATAAATGCGCATATAAAAATCTTCATCGAACTGCTTTGCCCAGAATGCCGTATCGTATTTGGCGCTGATGTACTGCTTGGCAAACATTTCGTCTTCTTTCATTAATCCGCTTTTGTCAACAAGAAACGAATGGCGGCCGTTATACAGAAACAGGTTGTCCAAACCGAGATTTTTATAATTCATGACCAGCGTTGTAAATTCGACGGCCAAGTCGTTCATCGCGAAGAAGTTCGTTTTATCTCGGCTGAGAGCGGTTACATTTGTGTTATTGTAGAAGTTCGTAGCAACCTCTCCCATTAATTGAAAATGCTCTTCATATTTAGACACGGTGTTGCTCATATTCGATTTGTTGTAAAGGACGACTTCATCATGAATGCTGACGGTAAAAAATTTGAAGGACAGCACATTGAAAATAAAGGAAATAACAATGATGACGATAAATCCGAGAAGGAGTTTCGCAAATAACGAATTTCGTTTCACCCGCAGGCTGTTGATCACCACTGGCACCCCCTGTATCCTATTTTCTCTGCTTTCATAATAGACGATATTGCCGCGCGCGGGGAACCTGCAATTTTGAATTAATTATTCAATCTCGGATATGCACGGGTTAAAAGGCGCAAAACGGAATAAGTCGGCGGAAACGGAAGCTTTTCAGCAGCGGGTTCAGCGGTTACGCTACTCTTGCAAGCGGTTTCGACCGGTCGGCTTGCCGAAAAATGACGACATTGCGGAAGGAGATGATCGCGGAATTTACGCGGGTTACGATCGAAAAGAAGCGAAAATCAACAAGAAATAACGGAGTGATTACGGATGGAAAACCAGTTGTACCGCCAAACGATACGCCGCGGCCTGTTTGACTTCCACGCGGGGGAAGCTGTTCCGGAGGTGCGGTTGAACGTTGCAGAGTATTTTGCGGCCGCAGCTGCGGCCGGCATGCAGACGATTACGTTCATGACTAAAGACGCGTTCGGCAACAGCTACTTCGACACGAAGATTGGTCATAAGAACGTGAAGCTGGATGGCGACCTGCTCGCCGAAGCTGTAGTCGAGGCCCGCAAGTATAACATCGCTATCATCGCCTATTATAATGTCGGGCTGAACAGCCATGTTGCCACGGACAACCCGGATTACCGGCAGCGGACCGCCGATCAGACGCCGATTAAGGAAGCGTTTGGCTTCTACGATCTGCTCTGCATGAACTCGCCTTACCGGGATTACGTGTATGGGCAGTTGCGCGAGATCGCCGAGAGCTACGATGTGGCCGGATTTTTTTTCGACATCACGTATGTATGGGACAACTGCTGCCACTGCGAATATTGCCGCATGGCGTACCGCAACCGCTTTGGCTATGAAGCCCCTACAGCGCCAGTTCCAGGCACAAAAGAAATGGCCCAATGGCAATCGTTCCAGCGCGATATTCGCTTCCGGTTTCTGCGTGATGCGGCGAATGGGCTGAAGGCGATCCGTCCGGATTTCCTGATCGGCTGGAATCATGCCGGCGATCCCCGGTTCGGCCAAGTGGAAGCGGACCGGTATGCGGACTATTTCACCTCGGAGTTCCATCCGCCGCACTACATGTACGGCAGCTTGCTCGCGCGCTGGAAACGGTCGTTCGGCAAGCCGTTCGAGCTGATGATGCCAAGCGAGATGGGGAGCTGGGGGGAATGGACCGTCGCGCCGTCGGAAACGCTGCGCACGACAGCCGCAATTGCCGTGGCAAACGGAGGTTCGATCAGCTTCGGCCATGTCACCTATCCGTCCGGTGCTTTGAAGGGCAACGTGCCGCAGCCGGTTATGGAAGCGGTCAAACATGCCAATGACTGGGTGCAGTCGTTGGAGCCGTGGCTGCTGGAGGCGGTCAGCGAGCCGAACGTCGCCGTATTGTTCAGCATCGGCAACAAGCGGATGCTGGAAGCGTCGGCGCTGCCGCGCAGTCTGGACGAAGCGACGCTGCAAGGCGTACACCGAATCTTGTCGGAAGGGCATATCCACTTTGATTTCCTTGACGAAGAGGGCCTCGCGGCGAATATCGACCGATACGAAATGTTAATCTTGCCGGATCAAGCGTATGTGAGCGAGGAACTGCAAACGATCATACGCGCCTATGTGCAAGGCGGCGGCAAGCTGCTGGCAAGCGGACGCACCTCTCTGTATCAAGCAAACGGAGAGCGCAGCGACAACTTTGGACTGAGCGAGGTGTTCGGCGCCGATTTCCTTGACATGTGGCTGTATGAGGTTTCATATCTGTATCCGCTTGATGCTGATCTTGCGGAGAACGTTCCGGCTATGCCGCTGCTGCTGAAAACTCCGGTGCTGCCTTCGCTGAAGGTATTGCCCACAACCGCGACGACGCTGGCCGGACTGATGGAGCCGGCCGTCGAGACGAAGGTACACCGTCATGTGTACCACCAACACTCTCATCCGGCAGCCGCAACGCCTTATCCATCCGTTGTGGTGAACGCATTCGGCAAAGGAAGCTGCTTGTACATTCCGCTGCCGCTGGAGGCGGGATATTGGAGCAGCGGTTCGCCATGGCTGCGCAACGTATACCTGAACGGCCTGCGGGTATTGAATCCCGAACCGGGAATCGACGTACGTGCGCCGTTATCCGTTGAAGTGAGCATCATGCGGCAGCCGGGTCAATCGCGAGTGATCGTCCACCTGATCAACGTACGCGAAGAAACGGCGGCAGGCTCGAAGACGTTTATCGAGGACGTGCATCCGGTCGGAGAAGTGGAAATTTCGCTTCGCCTCGATGCACGCAGCGTCCGGTTAATTCCGGAAGGAACCGAGCTTGCGGTCAGCTGGTCTTCCGGCCGCATCTCGTTCGTCGTGCCACCGTTCGGTTTGCATACGGCCGTTGCGATTGAGATAATCGAACAACGCTTGAGAGGATGATAGACATGCATTTGCACAGGAAGTCCTGGTTATCGTTATTGCTATCTTTCTGTTTAACGTTTCAACTGATTGCCGTTTTTCAGGCACGGTCGGCGGCGGCTTCGAGCGGCAATCTTGTCGCGAATCCCGGCTTCGAGGAGGTGACGGGAGGTGTTCCCGCGCAGTGGGGTGTCATCGGCAATGTCTGGGGGGACGCAATCAAAGCGGTCCCGGAGGCGGCGTATACAGGGAATTACGGCATCTCCATTCAAACGAGCACGGGGAATAATCCGTGGGTAGCGATTCCTGTTCCGGTAGAGGAAGGAGCTACATACAACATCACCACCTGGTTCAAAGCGATCGGTGTTAGCGGAAATGTAGGCTATAAATTTGAATTTTTCAAAGGAATCGACAAAACGTTGGAGAATTGGGTAACCGGCTATAGCTATCAAGCGTCGCGTACCGCTAACGACGGACAATGGCATGAGCTGGAATACAACATTCAGGCTCCGCCGGAATCGGCCTACATGTATGTGTACTTGCGGCTGTACGGAACGGGAACCGCTTACTTCGACGATATGACGGCTGTCAAGACAAAAGACAAGCCTCAGCTTATTGTCGAACCGTCTCAACGTTACTTCTATCCCGATGTGACGAATGGAAGCGCTTTAATCAAGCTTGAACCTTCAGACGGCAGTATGGCGGGTAAAACGGTCGATGTTCGGCTTGTTGAGCAGGCTTCCGGCCAAACGATTTTTGAGCAGAACGGCATTGCGGCCGAAGCAACTTTGAACGTCGCCTTCCCGACGTCAGGGATGACGCTTCAGCAGTCCTATCAACTGGAGGTTGAGTTGAAGGATGAGGAAGGACAACGGATTGAGCAGGAGATCAGTGCGATATACCGTTGGGAGCGCCCGGCTTCCCTCCCTCAGAACGGTCCGGTACTCGTCGACGGGCAACCCTTCTTCCCGGTTATCGCTTACCATGCTTACCCGGAGGACTATCCCTACTTGAAGGAGATCGGTGTCAATACGATTCAAGGCACAAATAACGGAAGCGAGGCATCCTTGCAGTCGATGCTCGATACCGCCCAGGCTAGCGGGCTAAAGGTGCTCATTCCGCTTTATCTTGATATGAAGGTTAAGGAAAACTTTGAGCTGACCCAGCAAGTGGTAACGAAATTCAAAAATCATCCGGCTGTGCTCGCTTATATGATTATGGACGAACCGAGCGGAAACGGCATTCCGCAGTCTGAACTGCTTGATGCCTACAAGCTGATTCGCTCGATCGACCCCGTTCATCCGACGTATATGGTCGAGGTCGATTCGGATTATTATCGTTCTACGGGTCAGGCGACGGACGTTCTCGTTACGGACGTTTACCCGTATAACCAGGACTTCAACCAGCCGATCTCGGCGGTCGGAGACGGAGTGCGTAAAGCGGTTGCGGAAGTGGGCGGCGCGAAACCGGTTTGGACGGTGCTGCAAACGTTCAAACTTGCCGGAACCATATGGAACTACTTGCCGACAATCGATCAACTCCGCAATATGGCTTATCAGGCATTCCTCGCAGGCAGCAAGGGTCTCGGTTATTATGCAATCAACGACCCGGGCTGGAAGCTGCGGGATTCTGCATTGTGGCCTGGGTTGGTGAATTTCAAGGACGAGATCGCCTTGATGGGAAATCTCGTCTCGGGAGGCAACAAGGCGGCGGAGCATATCGGCAGTGACGTCCAATGGGCGATCTATACCGAAGGGCAGGAGCAATACGCCATAGCCATCAACTTGACCAAGCAAGCGCAGACAGCCGTGCTTCCGCTTGCGCAAGCAGGTAGTCGGGCGGATCTGCTGTACGGCGCCCCGCCGCAGAAGTCAAGCAGTTGGGAGCCTGAGCTCAGCGTCAACCTAGGTCCGGAGCAAACGCTTGTATACCGAATCACGCCTTTAACGGTAGGGGTCGATCGGGCGATCGGCGAACTGCAAAGCGCAACCAGCCTCATTGCAAACAATCAGTGGCAGAAGAAAACGGAGAAGCTGAGCGAAAAGCTGCTGAAAGTGAAGCAGGAATGGACGTCGGCGTCTGTTGATGCAGGAAAAGTCATGAGCAAGACGGAGAAAGCGCTGGACGACGCCGACAAGCTGAAAAACTGGATAAGCGGCAAATCCGATACTGTTCTGGAAGGCAAAAGAGATCAGCTGAACGCCTTGTTGGACGATGTGATCGCAAGTATGATGCCGATCCTGCAGTCGATGGCGCGGCTGGATTTGCAAGCTGCGGTATCGTCGCTTGTACAGGGTGATGAGCTGGGATTGAGCGCAGAGATCCGGAATGTCGGCGACAAAGCGATCCAAAATGCGCAATTGCGCATAGAGCTGCCGGAAGCGATGGGGGTTCCGCCGATCGAGGCGCAGCTCGGTAAAATCAAGAGCGGAGAAAGCGCTGCCCGCAGCGTAAATCCGGTTATTCCGGCAACGCTGCCGCCAGGAGACTATGTGGCAAAAGCTGCGCTCTCATTTGAATACAAAGGCTCAAACATTCAAGTCAGGGCAGAGCAGGTATTTACGGTATCGCCGCTTCTTGCCGCCAAGCTAACGCCGGGGAGCATGGATGTCACGGAGGCGGGAACGTACCCGTTCTCGGTCGAGCTGACGAACGGCTCTGGCGAGCCGATTACGGTTGAACTGGAGCGGACGGTTGCGGATGGCGTGACGGTTGATCTCCCCGGAGCGGTGACGTTGACCGGGCATGAGACGAAGACGGTTCAGGGATCTGTCACGGTTCCCGCGGAGGCTGCGCACGGCGACTATGCTGTAACTGTCGAGACCAGGGTGTCCAGCGTCAGCTACGGGGTACTGCCGCTTACCCTGTCGGTTGACACGAACCCTGTATACAATGGCGGCTTCGAGAAGGTTACCGCCGGCGGCGCCAGAAAGGACGGCTGGTACATGCGTGAAGGCGTATGGGATATGACTACCGCTCACAGCGGCCAATCATCCGCCAAGCTGATTCCTGATGCAAGCAATGCATTTAACGTGCTGAATACGGATTCGAGCAAAGAATTCCCGCTTGTTGCCGGAAGCAAATATAAGCTGACGGGCTGGGTGAAGACAGCAGCGACGGCCGGCTCGGTCGCGCTTGGCGTTCGCCAAATCGACGCCGGCGGCGCATCCGTAACCTATACATGGACGGAAGCGGCAAAAACTGGCGATTGGACGAAGGTCGAGGTCATCTTCACGGCTCTGACGAATACGAAGCGCGGAGCGGTGTACTTCAAGCTCGACCAGGCCGCGAACGGCGAGGCGTGGGTGGACGATCTGGAATTGCACGAAGTCCTGACCGTTCTTGATGCACAGTTGACGCCGAGTGTTATGGAGATCAGCCAGGCCGGAACGTATCCGTTCACTGTCGAGCTGACGAACGGCACGAATAATCCGCTAACGGTCGATTTGCCACGTACGACGCCGAACGGAATCACCGTGACGCTCGACGACTCCGTCTTGCTGGCAGCACGCGAGAAGAAGACGGTGCAGGGCTCAGTCTACGTACCGGCTTCGGTAACGAAAGACGCATTTGGTGTAACCGTCGAAGCAAAGGTTGGGAATGTCAGTTATGCCACGCTGCCGCTCCAGGTGAACGTCGATACGAATCCCGTATATAACGGCAGCTTCGAGAAAATGACGGTCGGCTGGGCGAGACCGGACGGCTGGGCGATGCGGGCAGCCGTGTGGGATCAAACGGTCGCGCGCACGGGACAATATTCTGCGAAGCTCGTTCCCGACGCCAACAACACGTTTAATGTGCTCAATACGGACGCGCCGAAGGCGATTGCCGTAACGCCGGGTCATCGCTACCTCTTGACGGGGTGGGTCAAGAACAGCGCGACGGCTGGCTCCGTGGCGCTTGGCGTCAGACAGGTAGACGCAAGCGGCGGAAGCACTTCCTATTTGTGGACAGAAGCGGACCGAACGGGCGACTGGACGAAGGTTGAGGTTGAATTCACTGCGTTGCCGCAAACGAAAACGGTCTGGATTTACTTCAAGCTCGATCAGGCCGCGAACGGCGCAGCATGGGTTGACGATCTTGAGCTGAGCGAAGTTCCGCTGTAAAGGGGGAACCTTTCCGCGGTGAAGACGAGGTCGGGCATGCTGGAAGCCGTACGAGCAATTTCGAATTATTTATTCCATCATGGATAGGATCCGGCATATAAGCGTTTAACGGAATAAGTGAGCGGAAACGGAAGCTTTTCAGCCGCGGCTGCTGCGGGTTACGCTACAAATGCAAGCGGTTTCGGAAGCAGCTTGCGGTCACATGAACAACACTCACAACATTCAGAAGGGGATGCATGAATTGAAAAAGGCTGGACTCACAACCGTAACACTTATGTCCGCGATTTCGATCGCTATTTCGGGATGCAGCGGCAGCGGAGGAAAGGAGCAATCGCCGCAGCCGTCGGCCAAAGCCGAGGCAAGCGCCAAACCACAGGACAGCGGAACGGCAAACGGCATGGAGGACGGCAAATACGACCCGCCGATCACCTTGACGACCGTACGGGCGCAAGCGCCGACCGTCAAATTTGCCGAAGGCGATTCACTCGAAAATAACGCCTGGACCCGCGCTTACGAGAAGGAATACGGCATCAAGCTGAAGACGCTCTGGGCGGTCGATCCGACCCAATTGGAGCAAAAAATGAATTTGACGATCGCATCGGGGGAAATTCCGGATTTCTTCCAGGTGACGCCCACCCAGTTCAAGCAGCTTGCCGAAGCTGACTTGATCGCCGACTTGACGGACGTTTACAACAAAAATGCCAGCGACAGCATCAAAAAGCTGCTGACCGAGGACGGGGAGGCGGCGCTGAAATCGGCAACGATTAACGGCAAGCTGATGGCGATTCCGTACACGGCGGCGGCTAAAGAACGTTCGCAAATGGTGTTCGTCCGCACCGACTGGCTGGAAAAGCTCAATTTGCCGGAGCCGAAGACGTTCGCCGATTTGCTCGCGATCAGCGAGGCGTTTACGACGAAGGACCCTGACGGCAACGACAAAAACGATACGTTCGGACTCGCTGTCGATAAAGATTTTGGGCTGCTGCCCGGCTTTTTTAACAGCTTCCATGCTTATTGGGGAATTTACGTCAAAGGGGCGGACGGGAATCTAGCGTACAGCACGACGCAGCCGGAGATGAAGAAGGCAATTAAGCAGCTTCAGGATATGTTTAAAGTGGGTCAAATCGATCCCGAGTTCGGGGCAAAAAACTTGTCGAAGGTGTACGAAACGATCGCAAACGGCAAAGTCGGCATGTTCTATAACGCGCCGTATGCCGGTCTGTCGCCGCTGCAAGCCGCGAAGGATAAAGACCCGTCGATGGAATGGAAGGCGTTTCCGATCTTGTCGGTGGACGACAAGCCGGCTTTATCGCAAGTCGGGGTAGGCGTAAGCAACTATTGGGTAGTCAGGAAAGGAGTTCAGAATCCGGAAGCGGTGTTCAAGCTGCTTGAATTTTGGCTGAAAACGTTCTACGAAAATACGTCGAACGACATTTACCAGCAGTACAACACATCGGCGGACGGCAACCAGGTTTGGCTGCTGAACGCGATGGCTGCGTACAAATCGTACAAGAACATCGACGAGAGCCTACGTATTATTGAAGCGCTGGACACGAAGGATCTGTCGAAGCTGACGCCTGAGGATAAGGGCGTATACGATCGCATTCTGAAATTCCAGGCGGGCGATCTCAGCAACTGGGGATGGAATCTGATGTTCAATAAAGGCGGTACGATGTCGGTGGCTGACTACTATCGCAAAAACAATTTATACCTCGTCAACGAGTTTATTACGACGCCGCTGCCTTCGATGCTGGAGAAGAAGCCGGTGCTTGACAAGCTGGAGTTCGAGGCGCTGACCAAAATCATTTTGGGCCAATCGTCGATCGACGAATTCGACAATTACGTGGAGCAGTGGAATAAACAAGGCGGCGACGAAGTTGTTAAGGACGTTAACGAATGGTACAAAACGGCCAAGTAAGCGGGCCGGGGTATGGGGGAGAGGGCGTGCTTCCTCTCCCTCCTTCTCCACTCCACGGGAGGAGGCTTCGCAAGAAGCTGGCAAACTGGCCGCTTCATCTGATGGTTTTGCCCGGCTTGCTGCTCGTTATTTTGTTTCATTACGGACCGATGTTCGGCATTATTATCGCTTTCCAGAAGTATATACCGGCCAAAGGCTTTCTCGGCTCCGAATGGGTCGGACTGAAAAATTTCCGCTATGTGCTGAGCTTGCCGGATACGTTCGAGGTGCTGCGCAATACGGTCTTCATCGCCATGATGAAAATCGCTTCTGGACTGGTTGTGCCGATCGGGATCGCGATTCTGCTTAATGAAGTGACGTCCAAATTTATTAAACGCGGCGTGCAGACGCTGATCTATTTGCCGCATTTTTTGTCCTGGACGATTCTCGGCGGCGTACTGCTCGACCTGCTTTCGCCCTCTGTCGGGATCGTGAATACGATTTTGGGCACGGTTGGCATCAAACCGATTTATTTTCTCGGCAGCAACGACTGGTTCCCTTATGTGCTTGTCGTTACGAACGAATGGAAGGAGTTCGGCTTCAGCACGATCATTTATTTGGCCGCGCTAACGAGTATCAGCCCGTCGCTCTACGAAGCGGCGCTTGTCGACGGGGCGGGCAGGCTGCGCCAAACCTGGCATATTACGCTGCCCGGGATGCGGCCGATCATCGTGCTGATGGCGACGCTTAGCCTGGGCAACGTGCTCAACGCCGGCTTCGATCAGGTATTCAATTTGTATAATCCGCAAGTGTATGAAAGCGGCGACATTATCGACACGTATGTGTACCGGATGGGGCTGATTAGCGCCCAATACAGCACGGCGACCGCGATCGGCTTGTTCAAATCGCTCGTTTCGTTCGTGATGATCTCCTCCGCTTATTTTCTCGCACATCGCTTTGCCAATTACCGGATTTTTTGAAAGGAGAAGAGAACATGCGGGCAACCGGATGGAGAATCAGCTTCAATCTGTTCAATTACACCTTTCTCTGTCTGCTGGCCGTGCTGTGTTTGCTGCCGCTTGTTCATGTTCTTGCCGTATCGTTTAGCGCGAATCATGCGGCGTCCGCAGGAATCGTCAAGTTATGGCCGGTAGACTTCACTACGACGTCCTATTCTTATGTACTCGGCAAGCAAGAGTTTGTCCGTTCCTTGCTCGTATCCGTGAAACGGGTCATTCTCGGTACGATCGTCAATATGCTGATGACCGTTTTGCTGGCTTATCCGTTGTCCAAAGAGTCGGCGACCTTCAAATCGCGAACAGTTTACGTTTGGATTCTCGTCATCACGATTTTGTTCAGCGGCGGACTCATTCCTTATTACATGGTTATTAAGTCCGTTGGTTTGCTGGATTCGATCTGGGCGCTTGTTCTGCCAGGCGCTGTGCCGGTGTTTAATGTGATCCTGCTGCTCAATTTTTTTCGCGGGCTGCCGAAGGAGCTGGAGGAAGCGGCGTTTATCGACGGGGCGGGGTATTTCAGGACGTTGGCCAAAATCATTTTGCCCCTGTCGACGCCGTCGCTGGCGACGATTTTGCTACTGACGGTGGTCACTCATTGGAATAGCTGGTTTGACGGCCTTATTCTGATGAATTCGCCTGAGCATTATCCGCTGCAAAGTTATTTGCAAACCATCATCATCCAAAAAGATTTCTCAGAGCTGACCGATTTGAATGCAGAGGCGCTGCGGGACATTTCGGACAGAACGGTAAAGGCGGCGCAAATTTTTATGGGTGCGTTGCCGATCCTGGTCGTTTATCCGTTCCTGCAAAAATATTTCATGAAAGGCATCGTGCTCGGAAGTGTAAAGGAATAAATACGCGCGGCATGTTCGGAGGGAGTTTACCTATGAGATTCAGACAAATTCATCTTGATTTCCATAACGATAAACATGTACAGATCGGCACGCAGTTTTCCAAAAAACAGTTTCAAGATATGCTGCGGCTGGGAAATGTCGATTCGATTACGATTTTCGCCAAATGCTTTCATGGCTGGGCTTATTACGATACGCAAAAATTCGCCAAGCACCCGGGCCTGTCGTTTGACTTGCTTGCCGAAATGATTGATGCGGCTCATGAGATCGGCGTTAAAACACCGGTATATCTCAATGTCGGGCTGGATGAGCAGCTCGCAAGGCGGCATCCGGAATGGCTTCGCCGCGACGAGAACGACCGGATCACCTGTGAGGCCGGTTTTCGCGAGTCGGGACTGCATGTTTTTTGCTTCCATTCGCCATATCTGGAATATATGACGCAGCATATTGAGGAGGTCGCTGCCGGTTATGACGCAGACGGTATTTTCCTCGACATCGTTTATCCAAAAACATGCTACTGCCACTACTGCCGGTCGACGCTGCTCGCGGAAGGAAAAGATCCGTACGACAAGCAGGCGGCCGAGGAGATGGCTGAACAGGTTTACGCCCGTTACACCGCCCAGATCAACGAACGCGTTCGGGCAATCAAACCGGACATGCCCGTGTATCATAATAGCGGCATCCGCTTCGGACGCCGCGACATGGCCGCGATGAACAGCCATCTGGAAGTGGAATGCCTGCCTTCCGGCGGCTGGGGTTACGATTTTTTCCCGATGTCGGCCAGATATTTACAGCAAATTGAGGAAAAGATCGTCGGCATGACCGGACGTTTCCATAAAAACTGGGGAGATTTCGGCAACTATAAGCATCCGAACGCCCTCCGCTTCGAAGCGGCGCTTTCGCTGGCGCATGGCACCCGTTGTTCGGTTGGGGACCATCTACATCCCGACGGCCTCATGGACCCGATCGTCTATCGGGCGGTCGGCGCAGCTTACCAGGAGGTTGAAGCGAAGGAGCCATGGTGTACGGATGTACGCAACGTCGCCGATGTTGCCATCCTCGCTGTTGAGTCGCTTAGCCCTGCGGAGGAGCGGAAGGGGCGGTCGGATATCGGCGCTTATCGGATTTTGCAGGAGGGGAACATCCTGTACGATTTCATCGACACAGATTCGGATTTCACCGCCTACAAGGTCATCGTCCTGCCGGATAGGGTGAGAATCACGGCAAAGCTCGCCGCCAAACTGGACACGTATTTCAAAAGCGGCGGAAAGGTGCTCGCTACCGGCGAATCGGGGCTGAACGAAGCGGGCTATGCGTTTTCAATCGATCTCGGCGCAACGTGGCTAGGCGCGAATCCGTTCCAGCCGGACTATTTCCGGCCGCATTTTGCGACACGCAGCCTGGGGGAAGGCTCGTTTGTCTTCTATGCGCCGGGGCAGAAGGTCGAGCTAGCCGAGGGCGGCGTCGAGCTGGGCTTCAGGGAAGACTCCTATTTCAACCGCAGCGCAAGCGCTTATTATTACACGCACACGCCCAACTGCCGCAACAACGCGGGGCCTGGCATGATTCAAAGCGCGAACGGCATCTATTACGCCTGGAACGCCTTTTATGACTATGGCGAGAATGCCAGCTTGTTTATCAAGGAAACGATTTTACATGCGCTGGATTTGCTGCTCGGCTCCAGCCGAACGCTTCAGACAAGCTTTCCCGCGCAGGGGACAGTCACATTGCAGCATCAGCCGCATGAATCGCGTTATGTGAACCATCTTCTGTATGCATGTCCAGTCAAACGTGGAAGGAATTTGGAGATTATCGAGGATATGACGCCGATCTATAACGTTGATGTTACCCTGCAAGTGCCGGAGCCAGTGAAGCGGGTATATTTGGCGCCGACAATGGAGGATCTGCCGTTCACGCAAGAAGGCGGGGCGATTCGTTACCGGGTTCCGGTCGTCGAATGCCATCAGATGGTCGTTATTGACTATATCCTATAGTAAATCAACTGCTCACCAGGTTAGCCGTTCCCCTTAAAGGCGGATAACCTGGTGAGCGTTTTTGTTAACAAGAACTTTGTCCCATACATCAACAGAGGAGGGAGGGGGATTGAACTAACGGGCAGGATAGTTGAATGATTTCGAGAATAACTTAGTCATGACGAATTTACGAAGTTCGCAAAAAAGACGTTAGCTTAAAGAATTTCTTAGATTAGGAGGAGTCTATATGATATTAGAAAAAGTTATAAATAAAATTGTAATACAAAGTGAATATAAGGATTTTGTTGATAAGTATATCGATAACATACTTGCCGAATTTAAAGGTAAGATTCATAGCATTTATATGTGCGGCTCGATTCCAAAAGGAACTGCTAAACCTTTTAAGTCAGATGCAGACTTTACGATTGTATGTGCAAATCCCAAAGATATTGATTACGAAAGATTGTCAAATATTAAAGACAGGCTTTTGGAAGAATATCCAGTAGTAACTAAGATTGATACGATAATTTGCTCGATTGACGATGTATTAAGTAAACCAAATGAGTGGGGTTTTTGGGTAAAGATAATCTGTGTTTGTATATATGGGCATGACGTTGGTGAAGAAGTGCCACCGATAATTATTTCTCCGGAGTTCATTTTAGACTTAAATACAGAGACCAAGGAGGAAGTAGACCGTATACATAGTTTACTTTCTAATGCTAGTGATGACACAATGAAAACTAGATATATTAAAGGTTACTCTAAGAGATTAATTCGTGCATTATACTCTTTGGTTTTAGAAGATACAGGTGTATGGCAAGATGACATTATTAAAATGAAGAATGCCATATCAAACTATTGTGAGATTGACTCCGCTTTAGTTGATTATCTGTATGCTTGTTACTTGGATAGTCATGTACTTGTTGAAGAGTTTCTGGGAATTGCAGATGAAGTATACAGCTATTTTGAGAACGCCTTAAATGCAATGGCTGCTTCCAGGTGACGCTCCGGGTTACTCTGAGAAGCGAGTGACCACATCCAGCCCCCTAAGCCCGTCGGGACGTCATTGCATTAGGTGTTCGGCAAGCCTCACAACTATAAGCACATTAGGGTAAAGAGAAAAGGGTAAAGAGAAAATATGTGAATTAAGGAGTGGTGATTTGGAGATTTTATTAGGAATCTTTTCAATTTTAGTATCGGTTTTCTTATTGGTTTTATTAATTTTCGGTCTTATACAATGCAAGAAAAATCACTTCATTATCGATTCATTGATTCTTACTTTGTAAACCCAACTTTACTACCACTGAAAATGACAATAGGGGAAATGATTACATTACTGAATTTCATTCCTAGGACTCTGGAAGTTATTGCTTTTTTCTTTCTAGTTGTTGGACTGTATCGAATGTGGAAAACTAAGACATAAAACCAGAGACTGAGATAAGTAATTACGCTAATGGAGAACAATACTTGAATTGGCTGCGGATCTTGGCTTGGTGGACAGAAATGATGAAAAAAAATAAAGCTATGTTCATACTGTTGAACAAATCAATACCGACAGATAAGCAAATTGATGAGAACTTCGTAAACTTCATTGAATGGGATAATTGTGTATTGCTAAAACTCCGAGCAGGTTGGATTGTGCGTAAAAGCTTATCGACGAAGTTGATTCAAGTTAATGGTTTGATATGAACGGGAAGGGCAGCGCAATAGCGAAAGGTCCTATCCCAGCAGATCTTTGGCTCCGTTCATCACTAAGGGCATAGTCTGTTTAACGAATGATTCCGCACTTATTAAACGCCCCTCATGGTTCCAAACATAAGCCGCCCCAAACATCCCCCAACTTAACATGATAGAAGCAGTATTTATTAAGAATTGCGCGTTTGGAGTCGCTAGCATCTTGTCTTTGTCTATAAAGGAAAGAAGTGTCGTTTGAATCTTTTCCTTTATTTGAATTTCGAATACAGGTACAAGCGATGTATTCCTTCTTTTGCACATAGTGCTCAGACCCTTGTGAAATTCGCATACCCCCAGAAAAATACTCTGTATTGTTTCTTCATTTAATACTTCGTGACCGCTTATTCTAGGATTTATGATTGTCATAAATGATTCCATAAGTCTGGCCTCAAGAATGTCAAATTTATCTACAAAGTGCGCATAAAAAGTCGCCCTGTTAACAGTAGCCCGCTCTGCAATATCCCTAACGGTTATCGATTCGAAGTCTTTTTCTTGAATTAATGAAGCAAAAGCGTCTTGAAGGAGTCGCCGTGTACGTACCACACGAGGATCAGCTTCATTCTTTTTAATTGTCATGGTTAAGATCTCCCCAGCAAAACGACATTATAGAAATGGTGTTGCCTATACAACGGTTTATGGTTATTGATGATTGCGGACCATTCGGTTGTTATTATAGCATACAAATACAACACGTGTTGTTCAAGCAACTGATGTTGTATTGAAGCAAAACAGGAGAGTGAATTATGAAGAGCACATGGATGGTTTACGTTCTAGCCTTGATCAGCTTTTTAGTTGGAACATCCAATTACATCATTTCCGGGATATTAGACCGAATCGCAGAGACGTTGGGAACAAGCGTTGCGGCAGCAGGCCAGCTCATTACGGTTTATTCCCTGGCCTATGCGGTCGGAACGCCTATTTTGATGGCACTGACAGCCAAGATGGACCGGCGTAAGCTCCTACTTTATTCGCTAGGCATCTTTATTGCCGCAAATCTGCTCACATTTATATTGTCCGGCTTCGGTTTCTTCATTGCCGCTAGAATCGTTACGGCGTTAGGCGCCGGGGTGGTCACAGTTAACGCGCTCAGCATCGCCGCCAAAATCGCTCCGCAAGGTAAGCAGGCAAGCGCCATCGCAAACGTCACCATGGGCATTACCGCATCGCTCATCATCGGCGTACCGCTCGGCAGAATGGTAGCCTTGGCTTTTGGCTGGAAAGCGGTATTTCTGGCCATCGCAATTGTCGGGGGCTTGGCCATGCTTGTCATTGCTGCGCTTATACCACGTTTGCAGGGCGACAAGCCTGTCCCTTTAATAAAACAATTTGCTTTATTAAAAAAACCTCAGGTTTTGGTTGCTTTAGCGATTACTTTTTTCTGGTTGGGAGGATATTCCCTCGCATATACTTACTTATCGCCTTTTCTGCTAGAGGCGACTCATTTAAATGAATCATTGATTAGCGCAGCTCTCTTCGTGTTCGGCGTTGCCAGTTTGATTGGCTCGAAAGTCGGCGGCTACAGCGCGGATAAACGGGGCATCAAATACACGCTCGTTTCAGGGATGATTCTTCACGTCATTTCGTTGATTTTGCTATCCTTAGTCGGACAGTCGGTAATTGCTGTATTCGCCATTTTGATCCTCTGGTCTTTTTCCGCTTGGTCATCCGCTCCAGCGCAGCAATTTAACCTGGTTTCGCTTGTTCCTGAATCCTCGGGCGTCATGCTGAGCTTGAACAGTTCCATGATGCAGCTTGCCATGGCTGTCGGCGCAGGAATTGGCGGGGTGATCGTAAACCGTGTTTCTTTGTCATCCATTACCTGGTTCGGGGTACTCGGCGTACTTATCGCCATCATTGCCGTGTTTGCATTGTCTAGCATGGCATCACGTCATTCGGTGGTTCAATCTGCGGATTAAGTGTATGCTAACCATGGAATATTTGATAAAACAGTACAGTTTACCCTTCGGGCGGATCGAAACAATGGATATAGAATAGATGGTTTGAATGTTGTTTCTAGGCAACAGATTTGGCCCGAACGTTAGACTAACGTGAAACGTTAACCAAATAATAACACAACGGCAGCTGGCCAGAAGATCGGCTGCCGTTTTCTCAACTAACAGGGAACAATCCGAAGTTATTATTAGAACACGAAATAGAAAGAGCTATAGGTTGTATATAAAAGATCATCAACCGATGTCGAGTGACAAGAACATTGACCGAATCAAGTCCGCGTAAATCGCGGCTTTTTTTATTTTATCGGCTCAAGTTCTTGTCATTTGGCAATGTCAAGAACTTGAGCCGGTTACCGATTGATGACAAGAACATTGGCCGATTACCGACTTTCACACTTTATAGAGCCCCATGTTCTTCGCGTTCACATGGGAATGTCATTTTCTTTAGGAGACAATAACATTTTCCAATTCTCCCTAACATGGAAGCAAAAAGACCAAGGGTAGGAAAAACTCCTCATATGTAGAAATATGTAAACAGGAGGGGGATTTATTTTAGATCCTAAGATTAAATTGTTCATGGAAGGAATTAGTCAGTACACCAACGTACTTGCGAAGCAATTGAGAGATCATCATCGAGCCAACCTCATCCATAGCGCCATAGCAATGAAAAGAGCCGGCGTATACGCCGGCTCTTTTCATTGTTCTACAGACGTAGTTGGTGGTTGGTGGTCGGTCCGAATCAACGACGGTCTGATCACGATCCAAGCGAGCGATGACGGAAACAATGCTTCGCAGAAAATCGGCGGAGTCGTACGCAACGAAGTGAACGGCGGCACCATCCATGTCAGCATGGCCAACGGAGATACGGACGCGTTTGATTCGAACGGCGATCTCTATATTATTGGAGGAACGATTACGGTAGAAGGGCCTTCACCTTCGACGCCATCTGTACAGCGCAATTGAACGGCGGCGACGTAACGGTATACGGGGAGTTACGTGCGGAGGTCCCGACGGGGGCGGCGGATTTGGCGGCGGTCGGGGCGGCCCCGGAGGCAGAGGCATGCGCTGATCGTTCATCCGTCCATTCTTGGGCGCAAACAAAGAGACGCATTCATTCCCGCTGTGCAGCGGGAGGAATGCGTCTTTTG
>PJUD01000462.1_pt1 | contig 21034 bp, 13 predicted proteins | sample 1512341 | NCBI WGS metagenome assembly PJUD01 (sample SAMN08177675, study PRJNA422409) | Feces metagenome, whole genome shotgun sequencing project. | isolation source: Chicken feces (3) enriched on wood chips: beechwood xylan treatment | host: Gallus gallus | place: USA: Madison | collected 2015-01-15 | reverse complement strand
CGCTGCTTCAACAAGCTCAAGCAATGGCGCGGAATCGCGGCCCGCTCAGACAAGACCGCCCGAAACTTCCACGCCGGACTCTGCCTCGCCGCCACCTTCCAATGGGTTTAGCAACACGCCCTAGTTGTCGTGCCCGGAGGCGACACTCGCATGCGCCTCGCCCAGTAGGGCACGCCGAAGGAGGCGGATCCGGACGGTGCGCAGGTCGTCGCCCTGGAACGCGAAGTAGCGTTCGTCGCCGTTCAGCGTGCGTCGAGGCGTCCACTGGCCGTCGTGGTAGCTTCCCTCGCGCATCTCATCCAGCTCGACCGTGGCGTCGGGTCGACGGAAGGTGACGGATGCGTTCCGTCCGACGACCACGAACTCGTCATCAAGTGTCTGCATGATCAGCCCGTATCCGGTGGCCTGCTCGGCTGCACCGCCGGTGCCGGTCCCGAAGATTCCCGACGTGTCGAAGGGGCCGGCGATCGTGATCTCGAAACCGCCGATCTCGGCGCGCTGCACCTCGCCCGTGCCGATGGAGAACCCGTGGATACGATCGGCTGCCTGCGCCGTCGTGATGATGTCGGTCATCTCGTTCAGCACGGCATAGGCGCGGAAGATCTCGTGGTCGGCCGGCAGGTCTTCGATGCCGAACGGGCTGAACCCGATCGCGCGGAACTGGCCGACGGCGATGAACGCGAGCCCCGCGACCGGACGTGCTTCGGGGATGAAGATCGCGTTGCCGCCCGTCGTGTACTGCTCGAGCGTGCCCGAGAAGTCCTGGACGTAGATGTCGGGTGCCAGGAGCGCGAGAGAGGGAGCTCCGATCTCCCAGACGTCGAGCATGCGAGCCACAGGACCCCCGCTCGGGTAGAGGCCCGGGGTCTCCGCGCCCGGCTGCGGCCCGAGCCAGGCGTTGGCGTAGACCGGGAGCGGGTGCTTCTCGATCCCCGCCGCCGCCACACGATCGACGTAAGTGCTGAAGGCCCAGCTCATGAACACCTCCTCGGCATCCCTATCCGTGCCGAAGACCTCCGACCATGTGCCGGACGTGCGCGAACCCTGCCGCTCCCAGAGTTCACGGATCCACGGGCGAAGGGTCGCGGATCGATGGGCGAGCCCGTCGACGAGCGCCGCTGGAACGTTCGAGCCCCATGCCGCCTCCGCGAGCGCAGAGCGGTCGCGGCTGTCGCCCAGCAGCCCGACCTCGTTCTCGACCTGGACCATGATCACCGTGTGGTCCAGGTCGACCTCCGCCAGGTGCCCCATCAGCGCCGCGAAGGCACGCGAGTCGGCGGCGACGAGCTCCTCTCCGAAGACGCTGACCACGGGTCCGTCGAGAGTGAACCGGCCCTGGAGGAGGCGCTCGGGGTCGCGCTCGGCGCGCGGGAATCGTACCTCGTCGCGCCGCACCCATGACGGCGTGTATGCGGAGTCGGCGTTCTTGTACGCGCCGAACCAGAGCAGAACGATCCGAATGCCGCGGGCACGCGCCTGGCGGAGCTGATCGTCGACGGCTTCGAAGTCGAAGACCCCTTCCGTCGGCTCGACGAGTTGCCAGCTCGCCACACCGATCACCGTGCGCAGCCCGTTCTCGCCCAGTCGCTCCCACACGGGCGCCATGTACTCCGGGCTGGAGGCGCTCGAGTTGTGCAGCTCGCCGGCGAGCGCGAGATAGGGAGTCTCGTCGACGACCAGCTGCGCGTGATCGCCGACGCGACGGATGTGCGGGATGGAGGGGACAGATGAAGAGGTCATGCGCGTGCGCTCCTTCGCGATCAAGCGGTGATGGTCTCAGTGTCCCAGAACTGGCAAGCGATTGCCATTCTGCTCAGATTCGCCTTGAATGGAGGCACCCCGACCAAAGGTGCATCGATGACGAACACGCCTCCGCGGCTCCCCGCTCCGCGCTACTTCTGCAATCCCCTCGACCTCGCCTACCGTTACCAGGACGTGCGGTTCACCGGGGTCGTGGGCGGCCAGAAGATCAGCGAGCCGCGACGCAGCGTTCACCGCGAAGCTGCCGACCCGTCGATCGTGCGCTTCAGGGACCGGTACTACCTGTTCGCCTCGATGTCCTCCGGGTTCTGGCACTCCGCTGACCTCGCGGAATGGGTCTTCGCGCCCACGACGAAGCTCCCGGCGTTCGACTACGCACCGGACGTCCGCGAGATCGACGGTGCTCTCTACATCTGCGCCTCTCGCAAGACCGACTCGCCCTTCTTCCGCAGCGAGAACCCTCTCGACGACGACTTCGTGGAGGTGTCGGCCGGATCGTTCGCGTTCTGGGATCCCAATCTCTTCCAGGACGATGACGGGTCGGTCTATCTCTACTGGGGCTGCGACAATCGCACGCCCATCCAAGGCGTGCCAGTCGACCTCTCGACGATGACCCCCACGGCAGATGCGATCGCGCTCATCTCCTCGGATCGCCTGCGCCGGGGGTGGGAGACGGTAGGGGAGAACCACCGGAGGGAGGAGCCTCGGACGCCGGAGGAGCGGATCGCCGCTCAGTTCAAGGGCGACGACCCCTACATCGAGGGTGCATGGATGACCAAGCGCGCCGGCGCCTACTACCTGCAGTACTCCGCCCCCGCGACCGAGGCCAACACGTACGCCGACGGCTACTACACGGGTTCATCGCCGCTCGGCCCCTTCGAGTATTCGACGAACAGCCCGTTCTCGTCGAAGCCGGGAGGTTTCATCACGGGCGCCGGCCACGGCAGCACGTTCGCGGATGAGCACGGCAACTGGTGGCACGCGGCGACGATGCGCATATCGATCAACGACGTCTTCGAGCGCCGTGTCGGGTTGTTCCCGGCAGGATTCGACGAGGATGGCGTCCTCTTCTGCAATCAGATTTTCGGCGACTACCCTGTGCTCGTCCCCACGGGTCCGGCCGACCCGTGGGCGCCGCCGCCGTGGATGCTGCTGTCCGATGGCGCGGCGGCCCAGGCTACGAGTTCCGCACCCGGACACCCCGCGGAGCTCGCCGTGAACGAGGACGTGAGGTCGTGGTGGGTCGCCGGCTCGGCCGCACCGGGGGAGAGCCTCACGATCGACCTCGGTCGGCAGATGTCGATTGCAGCCGTCCAGGTGAACCTCGCCGACGAGGGGCTCGCCGAGCTCGTCGAACCGGCCGAAGGGGGCGCCGACTACGGGCACTCCTGGCGCGCGATGTACCTCGAGCCGCAGATGACTGAACTCGTGGTGGAGGTCTCACGCGACGGCGTCGACTGGCATCCGGTGCTGGACACGCGCGACGACCGGCCGCATGCCTTCGTGGTTCTCGATACCCTCTTCGACGGCCGTTTCGTCCGGGTGACCGCCGGTCGGCTGCCGTTTGGCGCACCGTTCGCCGTGTCCGGACTCCGCGTCTTCGGCCTTGCGGAGGGAGATCTGCCGGCGGCACCGGTGGTCGAAGCCCGCCGTACGGGTGACCTCTCGGCGATGATCCGATGGGATCCGGCCGCGGGCGCGCGGTCCTACATCGTGCGGTACGGAACGCATCCCGACAAGCTCTATCAGAGCTGGCAGGTGCGGGGAGCATGCGAGCTCGATCTGCGAGCACTCAATGCCGGGGTGTCGTACTGGGTCGCGGTGGACGCCGTCAACGAAGTCGGCGTCGTTATGGGCCGAACGCACGCCCTCAGGTGAACGGCATTGCATGTGCGACGCTGAGCGACTAGATTAGGCAATCGGTTGCCACAGTCGCGCTCTCACCGAAGTGCGCGCGGGAAGACGATGATGACTGCACCATTCGACCTGTCGATAGACAGTGGCGGAGACGGGTTTCCCGTCGCCGCCGCGAACCCACGCCTGTCCTGGAAGCGTGCTGTCGCTGCGGCGGGCGCCGGATACGAACTGGAGGCTCGCATCGACGGCGAGGCTCAGGCTCCCGTCCTCGCGTTGGCGACCGAGCACCTGTGGGTCGCCTGGCCCTGGCGGCCGCTTCGCAGCCGCGAGCGCGTGACCTGGCGCGTGCGTGAACCGGACACCGAGTGGTCGGCCTGGCATGAGTTCGAGGTCGGGCTCCTGGACGAGGACTGGTCTGCGCGCTGGATCAGCCCCGTCGAATCGGTTGAGACCCGATCAGGGCAGCGTCCCGCGCATGTTCTGTCCATCGACTTCATCGCCGAGCAACCCGTCGTGTCCGCACGTCTCTACGCGACCGCTCTCGGACTCTACGAGGCGTTCGTCAACGGCGTTCGAGTCGGGTCGGCCGAGCTGACCCCGGGATCGAGTTCCTACGATCGCACGTTGTACGCTCAGGCCGGCGACGCGACCGCCGCCGTGCGCTCCGGGGTGAACCGCCTCGAGATCATCCTCTCCGACGGCTGGTACCGCGGCCGCGTCGGAGCGTTCCGCACGCCGGCCGAATGGGGCAGCGAGCTCGGAGCCCGCGCCGAGCTCCACCTTGCGTTCGTCGACGGCACCGAACGGGCCGTCGTCACGGACGAGTCCTGGACGGCTGCGCCATCGGTCATCACAAGAGCCGACCTCATGGAGGGCCAGCGCACCGATTTCACGGCCGCGACCGCGCCTGCGGTGCCTGTCCTCGTGGATGCCGTACAGGGTCCCCCCATCGCGTGGTCGCCCGCTCCACCTGTACGGGTGGTGGAGACCCGCCCGCCCGTGAGCGTTCAGTCTGTCGGCGACGGCGTGTGGCTGGTCGACTTCGGACAGAACGCCTCGGGCTGGGTGAAGCTCGAGGACCTCGGCCCTGAGGGGACGACGACGGTGCTCGAGTACGGAGAGCATCAGGATGCCTCAGGAGACCTGTCCACTTCGCACCTCGACTCGTTCCGCCCCGGCGAGCCTCCGATGGTCTTCGCCCAACGTGACGAGGTCGTGTCCGCGGGCGGTGGCGAGGCGTTCGAGCCGCGTCATACGGTGCACGGATTCCAGTACGTGCGCGTGTCGCGGTCGAATGGATCGTTCGACGGCTCCCGCATCGAGATGCGGATCGTGCAGAGCGACCTTCGGCGGACGGGCACGTTCGCGTGCAGCGTCGACGATCTGACCCGTCTGCACGAGGTCGCTGACTGGAGTTTCCGCGGCAACGCCGTGGACGTGCCGACGGACTGTCCGACGCGCGAACGACTCGGATGGACCGGCGATTACCAGATCTTCGCCCCGACGGCGACCCGTCTATACGACGTGAGCGGCTTCACCCGCAAGTGGCTCCAGTCGGTGCGCGACGATCAGCTCGCCGACGGGCGGATCGCGAACTTCTCGCCGGACGGTCGACGCGTCAAGCACAACACGCAGAGCCAGTTCGCCATGATGACCGGCTCGGCAGGCTGGGGCGATGCCATTGTCGCGGTCCCGTGGGAGATGTACACGGCGTACGGCGACGCAGCGTTCCTGGCCGACAACTGGGACGCCATGGTGCGGTGGACCGAGTGGGCGCTCGAGACGGCGCGGACGCAGCGTCATCCGTCGCGCGTCGAGCGCTCCCCCGAGCCGCTCCCGCACGAGGAGTTCATCTGGGACGGATCGTTCCACTGGGGCGAATGGATCGAGCCCAAGCCCCGCCGCGCCGATGGCACTCTGATCAACCCCGTCAAGGATGATCCACTCGCCTGGTTCACGGCCGACAAGGGCGAGGTGGGCACGGCGTTCCTCTACCGCTCGACCCGAACCCTCTCCCAAGCGGCCACGGTGCTGGGAAGGACGCAGGACGCCGTCGCGCTCGCTGCGCTCGCTGAGAGAATCCGCAAGGCGTGGCGCATGGAGTTCCTCTCAGAGGACGGTCGCACCGTGACCGACACGCAAGCGGCTTACGTGCGTGCGCTCTCTTTCGATCTGATCCCGGCCGAGTTGGTCGAGCTCTCCGCGTCCCGCCTCGTGGAGCTGATCGCCGAGGCGGACGACCACCTCGCCACCGGGTTCCTTTCCACCGGGGATCTGCTGCCCGTCCTGGTCGACCACGGCTACGCCGATGTCGCCTACCGGGTTCTCCTACAGCGCACGTCTCCGTCGTGGCTGCACATGATCGACCGTGGGGCGACGACCATCTGGGAGGACTGGGACGGGATCGATGCCGACGGCACGGCGCACGAGTCGCTCAACCACTACAGCAAGGGCGCGGTCGTCCGCTTCTTGCACACGCACGTGGTCGGACTCCGCCAGGCGCCCGGCTCTGTCGCGTGGGAGTCGATCGTCATCCAGCCCACCCCGACGCCGTCCATCTCGTGGGCAGAGGGAACGCACGACTCGCCCCAGGGCACCATTTCGGTCGCCTGGCGTATCGCGGACGGTCGGATCACCGTCGACGCCGACGTGCCGGTGGGCACCACAGGGAACATCGTCTTCCCCGACGGCTCGGTCACCCCCGTCGCTGCGGGACGGTCGACCGCCTCCGCTCCATCGCCCGTCGCCTGATCTCTGCGAACACCGAAGAAGGACCACCGATGCTCAAGCCCCGGATCACCCCCACCCGCGAGCTCATACGGCTCGACGGCATGTGGAGCTTCGACCTCGACACGTCGCTCGGTGATCAGCCCTGGGGGTCCCGCCTGCGCACCACCCGCGAGTCTCCCGTTCCCGCGAGCTACAACGACCTGTTCGTCGACGCTGCGGTGCGCGACCACGTGGGCGTCGCCTGGTACCAGCGCACCGTACGGGTCCCACGCGGTTGGGGCGACGATCGCGTCATCCTCCGTGTCGATGCCGCGACCCATGAGGGCGCCGTGTATGCCGGTGACGAGCTCGTCGCGACCCACGTCGGCGGGTACACGCCGTTCGAGGCCGACATCACGCACCTCGTCCGAGCAGGGGAGGAGTTCCGCCTGACCATCGGCGTCGACAATCGGCTGACTCCCACCACGATCCCGCCGGGAAACGTCGATGTCGATTCGCTGGGCCGCCCGCGCCAGCGATACATGCACGACTTCTTCAACTACGGCGGGCTCCCGCGCTCGGTCTGGCTGTACTCGACTCCGCGCGAGCACATCGAGGACATCACGATCGTCACGGATGTCGATGGCACGACCGGCTTGCTGGGCTTCACCGTCGAGACGGCGGACAGCACGAGCGAGGTGCACCTGCGCGTCCTCGATGCGAATGGAGCCGACGTCGGCGAGTCCCGCGGACGGACGGGTGTCGTGGAGATCCCCGACGTCATCCTATGGCAGCCCGGAGCGGCCTACCTGTATGACGTCGTGGCAGAGCTCGTCCGCGACGGGGAGGTCGTCGACAGCTACTCCCTCCCGGTCGGCGTACGCACGGTCGAGGTGCGCGGAAACCGCATCCTGATCAACGGTGCACCGTTCTACTTCACCGGCTTCGGAAAGCACGAGGACTCGCCGGTGCGCGGCAAGGGTCACGACGACGCCTATCTCGTGCACGACTTCGAGCTCATGCGCTGGATGGGTGCGAACTCGTTCCGCACCTCGCACTACCCCTATGCGGAGGAGGTGCTCGAGTACGCCGATCGTCAGGGCATTGTCGTGATCGGCGAGACAGCCGCGGTCGGCCTCAACCTCGCCATCGCGGCGGGATACCTCGGCAAGTCGGAGGTCATGACATTCGGGCCGCGCGGAGCATTCGGCGACGCGACGCGGGAGGCGCACGCACAGCATCTGCGCGAGCTGATCGCCCGTGACAAGAATCACCCGAGCATCGTCATGTGGTCGATCGCGAACGAGCCGGACTCGCGTGACCCCGGCGCCCGCGACTACTTCGCACCTCTCGTCTCGCTGACCCGCGAGCTCGATCCGACGCGACCGGTGACCTACGCGAACATGATCCTCGCGCAGCACGACACCGACGCGATCGCCGACCTGTTCGACGTGCTAAGCATCAACCGCTACTACGGCTGGTATCAGGACACGAACGACCTCGTCGCCGCGGAAGCACACTTGGAAGAGGATCTGCGCGGCTGGGAACGCAGCTTCGACAAGCCGATCGTCGTCTCCGAGTTCGGCGCTGACACCGTGGCGGGTCTGCACACGGTGCTGGATCAGCCGTGGAGCGAGGACTATCAGAGCGCCCTCGTGAAGATGTACCACCGCGTGTTTGACCGCATCGACTCCGTCGTCGGCGAGCACGTATGGGCATTCGCCGACTTCCAGGCGATGGCGATCACTCAGCGGGTGGACGGCAACAAGAAGGGCGTCTTCACGCGAGACCGGCGCCCCAAGGCTGTCGCGCATGTGCTGCGAGAACGCTGGACCAACCGCGCGAACATGACGGACGCGGAGTGAACCGACCATGACACATCACTTCGCAGGCCTCGATGGCAATCGGGTGACGGCACCAGCGGCCGCACCGCGCGATCCCGATCGATTGCTCCCTGCAGAGCCGCGGACTCGCGGCATCGCCCGCGCGCTGTACGAGCGTGTCGCGGACGCGCCCATCGTGTCGCCGCATGGTCACGTGCCGATCGACTGGCTGGCCGACGACAGCCCCTTCCCGGATCCCGCGGCGCTGCTCGTCTCGCACGACCACTACGTCACTCGACTCCTGCATGCGTCGGGCATCGACCTCGGATCGCTCGGTGTCGGCGGCACGCCGGCCGACCCACGCGAGATCTGGCGCCACTTCGCCGATCGTCAGCGACTGTTCGCCGGAACGGCATCCGGATACTGGATCGAGGAAGAGCTCAGCTCCGTCCTGGGCATCGCGTCCGAGCTGTCGGCCTCGACCGCAGATGCCGTCTTCGACGAGATCCAAGCCAAGCTCGCGACACCCTCCTTCCTTCCCCGGGCCTTGTTCGAGCGCTTCGGCATCGACGTGCTGGCCACCACCGACGACCCGCTGGACACGTTGGCCCAACACGCCGCACTCGCACAGAGCGACCTGCGCGGACGGGTCGTGCCGACATTCCGTCCCGACCGCTATCTCGACCCCGATTCCCCGTCCTTCGATGCTGATACGGCACGGCTTCTCAGTGCGACGGGTGAGCCGACGACGTTCGCCGGATACCTCGCTGCGCTCGAGGCCCGGCGTGAGCACTTTATCCGCAACGGCGCCGTCTCGGCGGATCACGGCGTCGAGGACCCGGCGACGTTCGATCTCGACCGCCCGGAAGCCGAGGCGCTGTTCCGAACGGTCGTGTCCGGCGCCGCGGACGCCCGGCAGCGTCGGGTGTTCCGCGGACACATGCTGCTTCAGATGGCACGCATGAGCGTCGAAGACGGGCTCGTGATGACCCTGCACGCCGGCGTGGTCCGCAATCACAGCACGCGCACATTCCAGAGGTTCGGCGCCGACTCCGGGCACGACATCCCGCGTACGACGGATTTCGTCGCCGGGCTCCGGCCGCTCCTGGAACGGTTCGGTCTGGAGCGGGACTTCCACCTCGTGCTCTTCGCCGTCGATGAGACCGTTTATTCGCGCGAAGTCGCACCCCTCGCGGGTTTCTATCCGAGCGTGTACATCGGAGCGCCGTGGTGGTTCCTCGATGCGCCCGACGCGATGGCGCGCTTCCGTTCGGCGGTCACCGAGACCGCAGGATTCTCGCGCGGGTCCGGGTTCATCGACGACACCCGCGCGTTCCTGTCCATCCCCGCGCGGCACGACACCGCGCGGCGAGTCGATGCCGGGTTCCTCGCGCGACTGGTCGCTGAGGGGCGCCTGACCGAAGCGGTCGCGAGCGAGATCATCGACGACATCGTGGGTCCGCAGCCGAAGCGGGTGTTCAAACTGTGATGCGCTCGCTCGCTCGCACCGCTCCGGCGCCGCCTGTGCGCATCGTCCACCTAGGACTGGGGGCGTTCAGCCGATCGCACACGGCGTGGTACACCGCCCATGCTGGGGACGCCGCGGAATGGGGGATCGCCGCCTACACCGGCAGCAGCACCGCGCTCGTCGACGCTCTCGCACCGCAGGACGGCGTGTACACGCTCGTCAGCCGGTCGGCAGACGGCGACAGGGACGAACAGATCGAGAGCATCGTGCGGGTACATCCCGGCAATGACCTCGCTTCGCTGGTCGCGGACATCGCCGCGCGAGACACTGTGATCGTCACCCTGACGATCACGGAGGCAGGATATCGCGCGGGCCGCGACGATCTACCCGACCTCGACGACCCGCTCGTGCGTTCCGATCGCGCCGCCCTCGCGACACTCACCGACGTCGAAGATCTGGCGCAGGTCGACGTCGGCACGGCGATCGGGCGACTCGTCCTCGGGCTCGAGGCGCGGCGTCGCGGCGGCGGCGGTCCGCTGGCGATCGTCTCGTGCGACAACCTCCCCGACAACGGGGGTCTGTTGCGGACCGGCCTGCTCGCTCTCGCGGACGTTGCGCCGGACACCGCGGCCTGGTGCGCGGTGAACGTGTCGTTCGTGTCGAGTTCGGTCGATCGGATCACCCCGCGGGTCGAGCCCGAAGAACTGGCTGCCCTGAAGCTCCGGCTGCACGACGATGCGCCCGTGATCGCGGAGCCTTTCACCGACTGGGTCCTTTCTGGCGCCTTCCCCGCAGGCAGGCCTCGGTGGGAGGACGCCGGAGCCCGGTTCACGGAAGAGCTGGAACCGTGGGAGGCCCGGAAACTCTGGCTGCTCAACGGCGCGCACACGATCCTCGCCGCCGCCGGACCGTTGCGAGGCAAGGCGACTGTCGCGGAGGCGATCCTCGACCCGCTCTGTCGACGCGCGGTCGAGGCTTTCTGGGACGAGGCGCAGAGGCATCTGCCGACGAGCCTCGAAGTGTCGAGGTATCGCGCGAGCCTCCTGGAGCGGTTCGAGAACCCGCGGATCGTCCACCGCCTGTCTCAGATCGCACTCGGCTCATCCACCAAGATGCGTCTGCGCATCATCCCCGTCGCTCGGCTGGAGCGCGCCGCCGTCAGGCCGGCTGCCGCCTGCGCCTTCGCCGTCGCGGCGTGGATCGCGGCGCAGCCCGGGTACGGGAGCGAGAGACATCCCCGCGAACTCCTGTCCACGATCGCGCCTGATCTCGCGCAGGACGATGGCTTTGCCGCCTTGGTCGCGGAAACGCTCCGCGAGCTTGCTTCGCTAACGCTTGCGTAACGGAGGGCGCCAATTTTGGCAATCGGTTGTCAAACCCGAGGAATTCTGATGTACTGACGTACAGCCCGGTTCCTCGCTCTCGCCTCCACGTCGTGTCAAGCGATTGCAGAGCACGGTTTCATTCAAAGGAGTCTGAACTCATGTCGTCTACCCGTTTCGGCCGCCGGACCCTCCGGACGGCTCTGCCCGCGGCAGCGCTCGTCGCGGCGCTCGCTCTCGCCGGTTGCTCCAGTGCAGCCGAACCGGCGACCAGCGATTCGTCCGCCCCCGTCGAAGAGCGCGATCTCGCGGTCTCGGCGGTCTCCGCGCCCAACTCGCTCGACCCGGCCCAGCTCGTGGACGGACAGCAGATGTTCGTGTGGTCCTCGATCCTCGACACCCTGCTGCGCAAGGATCCCCAGACGGGTGCGATTATCCCCGGCGCCGCTGAGGCGTGGGAGTACAACGAGGACGGCACCGAGCTGACCCTCACCCTGCGCGAAGGCATGACATTCAGCACCGGGGACCCGGTCGATGCCGCGGCTGTGGCCGCGACGCTGCTGCGGTCGAAGGAGACGCCCGGAAACGTGCAGAGCCGACTTTCCTCAGTCGCCGATGTCGTCGCCGAGGACGATCTGACCGTCGTCGTCTCGTTCACCGAGTTCGACCCCCAGTTCGTCGACAACCTCTCGTCGGGCGTCGGCGCGATCGGCGATCCCGCGACGATCAACGAAGCCCGCACCGCCACCGACCCTGTCGGATCGGGGCCCTTCACGCTCGACACGGCCAAGACCGTCCCCGGCAGCAGCTACGTCCTCGTCAAGCGCGACGACTACTGGGATGCCAAGAACGTCCCGTTCAAGACCCTCACCGTCAAGGTCATGCAGGACCAGACGGCGAGTTTCAACGCTCTCCAGTCCGGTGAGCTCAACGCCACGACCGTGCAGTCGCAGATGGTCGGCCAGCTCAATCCCGATGACTGGAACATCACCGTCAACGAAGCCACCGCGCTCTCGTACCTCAACATCCTCGACCGTGGCGGCGAGAAGTGGCCGGCCCTCGGCGACAAGCGCGTCCGCCAGGCGATCAACATGGCGATCGACCGCGAAGGAATGCTGAAGTCGCTGTTCTCGGGCGTCGGCATCGTCACCAATCAGACCGTGAGCCCCTACGGCGCGCTCTACGACGAGTCGCTCAACTCGACATACGAGTACGACCCCGAAGCCGCGAAGGAGCTCATCGAAGAAGCAGGCTACGCCGGTGAGACCTTCCAGATCCCGAGCACCTTCCTCACGACGACGATCGAGCCGGCACTCACCCAGGCCTTCAGCGACATCGGCCTGACTCTGGAATGGGTCACCGTCCCGCCGCAGCAGGCGCAGGGGGCAGCGCGTTCCGGAGACTACGGCCTCTACTACCAGATCGTCGGGTTCAACTCCGACACGGCAGACTTGGCGACGATCTTCAGCGTCGAGGGCACCGCGAACCCGCGGGCATACACGGATCCGACGCTGGACAAGCTGTTCGACACCGTGAACACGACCGTCAACTTCGACGATGCGCTCCCGACCTATGAAGAGATCAACGAGTACGTCGTCGACGAGGCATTCGTCGTCCCCGTCGTCTACATCGGAGCGACGTGGGCCACCGGCGACGGCATCACGTACATCGGCAAGGCGAACACGCTGTCCACGGTTCGTCTGTTCACCGTCACGGAGTAATCGACCGCGGGGGCGCGCCGACGGTGCGCCCCCGCTTCATCGGGAGCCATCATGCTGGCGTACATCGCACGACGGCTGGTCGCGGGCATCGTCCTCGCCCTGCTCGTCACCTTCATCACCTTCCTCCTGCTCAGCACTTCCTTCGAGGACGTCGCGCTGACGATGCTCGGGCCGGCAGCGACGCCCGAGGTCACGGCGGCGCTGATCGCGGAGCGCGGGTGGGATCGACCCGTCGTCGTGCAGTACTTCGACTGGCTCTTCCACGCCGTTCAGGGTGACTTCGGCGTCTCGGTCTACACGTCCTTGCCCGTGGCTCCGTCGGTGCTGCAGCGACTCCTGGTAACTCTCTCGATCATCGTTCCGGCGCTCATCCTCACCGTGATCATCTCGACATTCCTCGGCGTCTGGTCGGCGAGCCGTGGCGGCGTCGTCGACCGGATCGCTCAGGGCATCTCGCTGATCGGATACATCGTCCCCGGCCTGCTCCTGGCCATCGCGCTCGTGGTGGTGTTCGCGGTTCAGCTCAAGTGGCTGCCCGCCACCGGATACACCCCGCCGGCTGAAGATCCCGGCGCGTGGTTGCGGAGCATCACGATCCCCGTCATCGTGCTCACGATCGGCGGCGTCGCCAACATGGCCGCCCAGGTGCGCGGGCGCATGATTGACGAGCTCCGCCACGATTACGTACGCACGCTCCGCACCCGCGGTATCTCGTCGAACTCGATCGTGATCCGCCACGCCCTCCGGAACGCCGCCAGCCCCGCCCTCACCGTCATGTCGCTGGAGTTCATCCAGATGTTCGGCGGGGCGCTCATCATCGAGAACGTCTTCGCACTTCCGGGCTACGGAAGTTTCGCCTTCAACGCCTCGTTGCAAGGCGACATCCCGGTGATCCTCGGCGTCGCCACATTCGGCGTCATCCTGGTCACCGTCATCAACCTCCTCACCGACCTGGCCAACGGCTGGCTCAACCCGAAAGCGAGAGTCCAGTGAGCGACGAACGCGGACCCCTGATGGAGGCGATGACCACTCCGAGCACGGAGCTCATCGTCGCTCTCGAAGAGACGGCCGCGGCCGCTCGTATCCCGATGTGGAAACGGTTGCTGAAGGAGCCGCAGTTCGTCATCACCGCGGGGCTGCTCTTCGTGATCTTCCTGCTCGGCATCCTGACCCCGGTGATCACGCAGCTCGGCCCGAACGAGGCCACTCTGTCGATGGTGAACGCTCCGGTCGGAACTCCCGGCTATCCGCTCGGGGCCGACGAAAGCGGCCGCGACATCATGACGAGGCTGCTGCATTCGATCAACACGGCGGCGATCTCAGCCATCATCGGCGCAGGCGTGGCGCTCGTGGTGGGTGTGATTGCGGGTCTCGTCGGCGGCTACTTCGGCACGGTCACGCGTGCGACCACGGAGTGGCTGTTCAACCTCATCATGACGTTCCCCGGCATCCTGCTGTTGATCATTCTCATGCCGGTCACCGGTGGCGACTACCGCTTCACCATGCTCATCTTCGGCGTGCTGCTGTCGCCGGGCATTTACCGCATCGTGCGCAACCTGGTCGTCACCGTCAAGCACGAATTGTTCGTCGACGCCGCTCGTGTATCTGGTCTCGGCAACCTCCGTATTCTCAGCCGGCACGTACTGTTCGTCGTCCGAGGTCCGATCATCATCGCGGCCGCGTTCATGGCCGGATCCGCCATTGCGGTGCAGTCGGGTCTCGCCTTCCTCGGGGTCGGCTCGATACAGATCCCGAGCTTCGGCGCCATGATCTCGTCGGGCTTCCGCAACCTCTACATTGCACCCACGCAGTTCTTGTGGCCCAGCGTTATGCTCGGCGTGATCACTGCATCGCTCGTGCTCATGGGCAACGCGTTGCGCGACACGCTCGAGGGTTCCAAGCCGAAGCCCGTGAAGGTTGGGCGGGGGCAGAAGGTCGCCGCGACAGACGTTCCGATCGTGCGCGCCACCGACTCCCTGCTAGAGATCTCGAATCTCGGCATCGCCTACAGCGGCCCGAGCGGGAGGCCCCGTGAGGTCGTCCGCGGAGTCTCGCTGTCGATCGCCCGCGGCGAGGTCGTCGGCCTTGTGGGCGAGTCAGGCTCGGGCAAGACTCAGACCGCGTTCGCGACGCTGGGCGTGCTCCCGCCGGAGGCGCTCATCACCCGTGGGTCGATCCTCTTCGACGGCAAAGAGCTCATCGGCCTCACCGACAAGCAGATGCGTCCGCTGCGGGGTAAGGCGATCGCCTACATTCCGCAGGAGCCGATGTCCAACCTCGACCCGTCGTATCGCGTCGGATCGCAACTGGTCGAAGGCGTCAGGGCTGCCCTCGGAGTCACGAAGAAGGAGGCCCGCGAGCGTGTGCTCGCCCTTCTCGAGCGTTGCGGGATCGCCGACCCGCAACGAACGTTCGACTCTTATCCACACCAGATCTCGGGTGGTATGGCTCAGCGTGTGCTGATCGCCGGGGCGGTCGCCAGCAAGCCGAGGCTTCTCATCGCCGACGAGCCCACGACAGCGCTCGACGTGACCGTGCAGGCCGAGATCCTCGATCTACTGCGCGATCTGCAGGCTGAACTCGACATGGCGATCCTCCTCGTCACTCACAACTTCGGTGTGGTCGCCGACATCTGCGACCGTATCGTCGTCATGCAGCACGGCACGGTCGTCGAGTCGGGCGATGCCGTCGATGTGTTCCGAGACCCGCAGCACGAGTACACCAAGATGCTGCTCGGATCAATCCTCGACGAGGCGACGATCCGCACCGATGCGCCGGCCGCTGGCCCGGGAGAAGGGGTCGTCCGATGAGTCTGCTCGAACTACAGGACGTGCGCGTCAGCTTCCCCGGGCGAGGATGGCGCGCGAAGCCCACCGAGGTCTTGCACGGCGTCACGCTCGACGTTGCCGCAGGCGAAACACTCGGGCTCGTCGGAGAATCCGGCTCGGGAAAGACGACGATCGGGCGAGCGGTCCTCGGCCTGGTGAAGACGTCGGGTGGGGCCATCCGGTTCGGCGGCGAGGACATCACCCATGCCGGCGCCGCTGAGCGTCGTCGCCTCGCCAAGGATATCCAAGTCGTGTTCCAGGACCCCTACACGTCGCTCAACCCCTCGATGACGATCGGCGACATCCTCGCCGAACCGCTCGTCATCCAGGGGCTCAGCACCCGCGATGCCCGCACCCGTGTGCGTACGCTCCTCGACCAGGTGGGCCTTCCCGTGGATGCCAGCGAGCGACTTCCCCGCGAGTTCTCGGGAGGTCAGCGGCAGCGCGTCGCCATCGCTCGCGCGTTGGCGCCCAAGCCGAAACTCATCGTCTGCGATGAGCCCGTGAGCGCACTCGACCTGTCGACGCAGGCGCGTGTCCTCGATCTGTTCGTCGAACTCCAGCGCGAGACAGGTGTCGCCTACCTGTTCGTCTCACACGACCTGTCGGTCGTGCGGCACATCAGCCACCGCGTGGCTGTGCTCTACCGCGGCGATCTCGTCGAGACCGGGCCCGCCGCGAAGGTGACGTCGGCGCCCGATCACCCTTACACCCAGCGACTTCTCCTCGCCGCGCCCGTGGCAGATCCGGTGCTCCAACAGGAACGGCGTGAGGCGCGTAGGCAACTCGCGGTGGCCTGACATGAGTACCGTGATCATCCCCGGCTTCCACCCCGATCCTTCGGTGTGCCGCGTTGGCGACGAGGTGTTCCTCGTCAACTCAAGCTTCGAGTACTTCCCCGGCGTGCCCGTCTTCGCCTCGCACGACCTGACCACCTGGCGACAACTCGGAAACGCCCTGGATCGGCCGGATCAGCTCACCGTCGTCCCCGGTGCAGAGGGCGCGAGCGGCGGGATCTACGCCCCGACGATCCGTCATCACGAGGGCCTGTTCTGGCTCACGACGACAAACATCCATGATGTCGCGCGCGGGCATCTCATCGTTCACTCCGAGGATCCGCGAGGGCCTTGGAGCGAACCTGTGTACACGACCGGCGTGGTCGGCATCGACCCTGACCTCGCATGGGACGACGACGGCACCTGCTTCTTGACGTGGAGCGACGTCATGACGGGCGGCATCTCGCAGGTGCGTGTCGACCCCCGCACGGGCGCCCTGCTCTCCGACAAGCAGACTCTGTGGCACGGCACGGGCGGCGCGCACGCCGAAGGGCCGCACCTCTTCCGCCGCGGAGCATGGTGGTACCTGCTCGTCGCGGAGGGGGGCACGGGTCCGGGGCACATGGTGACGATCGCCCGCGCGACAGGCCCGTCCGGACCGTTCGAGGCAAACCCGTGCAACCCGATCCTCACGCACCGGAGTACCTCCGCCCCGGTCCAGTCCACCGGGCACGCCGACATGGTCGAGCTCGCCGACGACTCATGGGCGATGGTCTTCCTCGGCACACGGCCGCGTGGTTCCTTCCCCCGGTGGCACACGAACGGACGTGAGACGTTCATCGCAACGGTGCGATGGGTTGATGGTTGGCCGATCGTGGACGAGGACCGGATGCCGGCCTCGCCGGTCCACGCGGCATTCGTCGACGACTTCGCCGCGGCCGTCCTCGATGTGCGGTGGATCTCTCCCGGACTGGATCCGGCGCAGTTCGCCACCCCCACAGCCGAGGGGCTGCGGCTCACAGGTCCTGAGGGCGCGAGTGATCCGGGTCTGCTCGCGGTGCGCGCGGAGTCGGATGCCTGGGCGGCACGGGTCGAGGCGAGCGGGGATGTCTCGCTCGAAGTACGCGTCGATGCCCGGCACCGTGCGATCGTCGAGCGCCGCGGCGAGCGCGTGCACTGTCGCGTCGTTATCGGTCCGCTGGATCAGGTGCTCTCCGAGCGCGACGGAGTCGGCGGCACGAGTCTGGAGATCCGCAGCATCCAGCCCGACGTCGCTCGCGGTTCGGTGCGCGGTCCTGACGTGCTTGTCCTCGGAGTCGTCCTTGACGAGGCGTTCGAAGAACTGGCGCGTCTAGACGGGCGCTACCTGTCGACGGAGGTCGCGGGCGGGTTCACCGGTCGTGTGATCGGGGTGTCTGCGCTCGGCGATCTGGCAACGGTGACGAGCTTCTCCTACCGCTCTGCGGACGCATCTGGCTGATCGGCACCCAGCTCGGGAACGATCGATGCGAAGAACACCTGAACCGTGGCATCGACGTCGATCGCGTCGCGGTCGTAGAGCCACTGCAGGTGCAGTCCGTCCAGCGCAGCGATCACGAACGCTGCGAGCGCATCTGGATCGAGCGGCGTCGAAAGTCGTCCTTCATCGCGCAGCCGCGTGAACAGTCGCGTCATGAACCGACGGGTGTTGCGGTACCGGGCGGCGAAGTACTCGTGGGCGGGATGCCCGGGCGTCGTCGCCTCGCCGGAGAGCACGGCATTCAACTCGACGAGTCCGGGTCGTCGCCGGTCTCGGTCTATGAGGGTGGCGGCCATTCCCCGCAGGAGGACGAGGGGGTCGGCGTCCCGTTCGAGCGCGGAGTGCTCCGCCAGGTAGTCCGCACTGCGTTGATCCTGCAGGTCGAGCACCGCCGTCAGCAGTGACTCCTTGCGGGGGAAGTGATGGAGCAGTCCGGTGTGGCTGATGCCCGCCCGTCGGGCGATCTCAGCCATCGAAGCCGCATGGAAGCCGGACTCACCGAAGGCCGACAAGCACGCTTCGATGATGCCCGCGCGCACCCCGGCTGTCTTCGCGTACTGAGCCAATGCACACCTTCCAAAAATAGTAAGACTCTTCGGATTCTATGATACGGTTCTGGCAACCGGTTGCGCGAACCGGCAAAGCGAACGGATGTGCGATGACGAACTTCCCTGACGGCTTCTTGTGGGGAGCGGCGACCGCCGGTCACCAGATCGAAGGCAACAACGTCAACAGCGACTGGTGGGCCCGCGAGCAGCAGATGCCGGGCATGGAGCCCTCGGGTGACGCATGCGACAGCTACCACCGGTACCGCGAGGACATCGATCTCCTGGCCGACGCCGGCCTCACGTCGTACCGCTTCAGCCTCGAGTGGTCGCGCATCGAGCCGCTGCCCGGTCAGTTCTCGCGCGCCGAGCTCGCGCACTACCGTCGCGTCATCGAGTACTGCTTCGAACGCGGTGTGACCCCCGTCGTCACGCTGCAGCACTTCACCACGCCGCAGTGGTTCGCGAACGCCGGCGGCTGGACGGCGCCCGACGCGCTCGAGCGCTTCGTGCGGTTCACGGAAGCGGCCACGACGATCCTCGACGGTGTCGAGTGGGTCGTCACGATGAACGAGCCGAACATGCAGGCTGCGATCATGACCGCGATGCGACGGATGGCGCAGGCCGGCGACGGTCAGTGGCAGAGCCCCACCGTCGAGAGCGCGGACGGCAGGGAGCAGGCGGAGAAGAAGAACACGCACAGCGACTTCCTCACGTACGCCGACCCCGAGATCGGTCGTCGGTTCGTCGAGATCCACCATGCCGCCCGCGACGTGGTGCGCGCGCGCACCTCCGCGAAGGTCGGCTGGACGATCGCGGCCGGTGCCCTCACTGCTGCTCCCGGCGGCGAGGCGAAGCTCGCCGAGATCCGCTACGGCAAGGAGGACGTCTACTGGGAGGGTGCGCGCGGCGATGACTTCGTCGGCGTTCAGGCGTACTCCAGCCAAGAGGTCGATGCGAACGGACTCGTGCCGCACCCGCAGAAGTCCGACAACACCTTGGTGGGCACGTCCTACCGGCCGGACTCGCTCGCGATGGCGGTGCGCCATGCGTGGGAGGTATCGGGTGGCGTCACCATCGTCATCACCGAGAACGGCATCGCGACAGCCGACGACTCCCAACGCATCCGCTACACGGACGAAGCGCTGCGGGGGCTGCTCGACACGATCAACGACGGCATCGACGTGCGGGGATACCTGCACTGGAGCCTCCTGGACAACTACGAGTGGGGTCACTGGGCCCCCACGTTCGGTCTCATCGCGGTGGATCGCGAGACGTTCGTGCGCACGCCGAAGCCGAGCCTCGCGTGGCTGGGCGAGGTCGCACGACGCAACGGCCTGTCCTGAGCGGCCCCGTCGGAAGGGGTGATCCGATGCTGAGAGAGCCCGACGATCAATCCGAGTCGGCATTCGAAGCGGCCGAGGCGCGCGTGCCCACCGGCAACGTGGCCCTTCCGCAGTCCCCGGTCCCTCCCAGCCGCGCGGCGGAGTCGACCCCGGACCTGCCGCCGGTGCCCCGCTGGCAGATCGTGCTGCTCGTCGCCGCGACCTTCGGCGGCGGGATGGCGATGATCGTGCCGATGGCGTACTCGCTGGCGGTGCGCCTCGACCAGCTCGCCCCCGGGCGCACCGACGTCCTCGGGTACATCCTGGGCGCAGGGGCGGCCGTGACCCTCGTCGTCGCTCCGCTGACCGGGATCCTCAGCGACCGCACACGCACGCGCTGGGGCCGACGGCGCCCGTTCACGGTCATCGGGATCGTGGTGGGTGCCGCGGCGGTGCCCGTGATGTCGTTCGCCCCCGACCTCTTCGTGCTGGGCGTGGGATGGGTGCTGTGCACGGTCGGGTGGGGGACAGCGGCAGGATCCGTCGGCAACTGGCAGGCCGATCGACTTCCTCCGAGTCAGCGGGGCAGCGTCTCGGGCCTCACGGGCCTGACGATGCAGATCGCCCCCGTCATCGGGATCATCGCCGTCGGCCCGCTGCGTGACAGCATCCTGCTCGTCTTTGCCCTCCCCGCAGTCGTCGCTGTCGTGTTCGTCGGTCTGTTCGTGATCCTGGCCCCCGAGCCCGACACGCGGGGGATGAGGCTGGACACGCGGCTGACCGTCGGCGTGCTCATGCGCAGCTATCTCTTCCGTCCGCGGGATGTGCCGGATTTCGCGTGGAACTGGCTCGGCCGCTTCGTCTTCTTCCTCGGGCTCAGCCTGACGACGAGCTTCACGGTGTTCTTCATCGCGCAACGGCTCGGGATGCCGGTGGCCGATGTCGCGGGCGTCCAAGCACTGACGTCGGCACTGAGCATCGCGACGGCGATGGTCGGATCCATCGGGGGAGGCTGGCTCAGTGACCGACTGAAGCGGCGCAAGCCCATCATCCTCGTCGGGGCCGCTGTCTTCGCCGCTGGTTCGGTCGTCTCCGCATTCGCGCACGACCTGACGACGATCGTGATCGGCGTGCTCATCGCGTCTCTCGGCATCGCGTCTTTCACGGCAGTCGGTCAGGCACTCGTGCTCGACGTCCTGCCGGAGAGGGAGACGCAAGCCGGTCGCTACATGGCGATCACGATGTTCGCGCAGAAGATCCCCGGGGTCATCGCCCCGATGGCAGCACCGTTGTTGCTCACGATCGGCGCCGGCGGGCAGAACTTCACGGTCCTGTATCTCGTCTCGGGTGTGCTTGCCCTCGTCGGTGGTGCGATCATCG
>PJUD01000460.1_pt1 | contig 21139 bp, 23 predicted proteins | sample 1512341 | NCBI WGS metagenome assembly PJUD01 (sample SAMN08177675, study PRJNA422409) | Feces metagenome, whole genome shotgun sequencing project. | isolation source: Chicken feces (3) enriched on wood chips: beechwood xylan treatment | host: Gallus gallus | place: USA: Madison | collected 2015-01-15 | reverse complement strand
TCACTCGGGGGCTTCGGTTCTTGGTAATCGGAGCCCGAGCCGCCGAGGAGACCGTGCAGGACGATTGGTTGGACGCTTTGTGCGACTGGACGCTAAGTACGCTGGGAGATCCAGAATGGCAGGCGTACGGCAACCAGTGGCCGGCGAACTATACGCGTCCTTCCGTCCTCTGGAGATGGGATAGCTTCGAGACGGTTGCGGGCTCCAGGGTTTCTACGGTAGAAGTGCGCAAGAAAGCGATCGGGCACGTGGTTGGTCGATCGCTGAACGAGCAGACGACGACGGTCGCCGCCCTAACGCAAAGCTTGAGCGAGGCTGTAAAAATTCCGCTTAATCCGCTTGAGCGCCGGTTCTTGACCGTAAGCGCGCCGAACGTCGATCTGACGCGGGATGCGGTGACCGAGGGGCAGATTTACGCCACCTTCTCGCGCAAAATCGAACGCTATGCCGAACAAGGCCCGCTGATGCGGGAAGTCAGGATTCAGCCGAATCCAAATTCATAAACGAGGTGGTACACAGATGGCAAACAAGAAGAACCCCGAGGCGGTTTATTCCCGGGACGAACTGATTCATCATGCAGTCGAGCTGTTTCAGGCTAAGCCTGAGGTTGTAATCGGGGCGCTGCACTCTGCAGGCAAAAACGAATTTACCGTCGACGAAGCGAAACGCTTGGTCGGACAATTTCTGAAAGGGAAGGTGCTGTAACATGGCGGGAGGAACTTGGAGCGCGACGGACAAACCGGTATTGCCGGGATTTTATATGACTTTTCAAGCTGCTGCGGCAGCTGCGATTCAACCGGGGGCAAGGGGGACGGCCATCGTTCCGGTGAGGGCGCATTGGGGCCCGGCGAATGAATTTGTGGAGATTTCCAGCGAGGCCGATGCTGCGAAGGCATTCACACGATCGGAGTCGGACGGCGCAACTGCGTATCGTACCCTTCGATTGGCTCTGCTCGGCGGAGCGAAGAAGATCATCGCTTATCGTTTGGCGGCAAGCAGTGCGGTTGCATCTGCACTGACTTTGGCCGATACGGCTGGAACCCCTGCGAATGTGCTGAAGCTGACGGCGAAGTATTCGGGCGCTCGGGGCAACGACTTCAAGGTAACCGTTCAAGCGAATGCGGTCGATGCTGCGAAAAAGGATCTTAAGCTGTTTGAAGGAACGACGCTTCTGCGCACGTTTACATTTGACGGCGATTCGATTCAAGCGGCGGCGGACGCCATTAATGGCGATTCCGGCAACCTGTGGGTCGTAGCCGAGAAGCTGGCCGAGGGTAGCGGTACGCTCGCTAACGTCTCTGGCGTTTCTCTGAGTGGCGGCGACTCCGGCATTTCCGGCGTGTCGAATGCTGACTATTTGGATGCGCTGGCCGCTTTTGAGACTCGTGAGTTTAATGTGATCGCGCTAGATGGCGTATCCGACGCCTCTCTTCACGCCAGCGTTGCGGCTTGGGTAAGCCGATTGCGCAATGAAGGCAAAGGCATTGTTGCGGTTATCGGCGGCACTGCGGCGGACGATACGGCGGCGGATGCAGTCGCGAAAGCAATCGCTCGCAGCGCTTCGCTGAACCATGAAGGAATCGTAAATGTCGGTACGGGCGCCAAGCTTGGCGACACAGCATACAGTTCCGCTCAAATTGCCGCATATGTTGCCGGCTTGATTGCAGGCCAAGGCTTGAGCCAGTCTACCACTTACGCGCCGTCTCCGTTCGAGGACGTAACTCGTCGCTGGACGCGAGCGGAGCAGGAGCAGGCGGTTCGCGGCGGCGTTTTCCTTCTCGTTCACGACGGCCGTCTCGTTAAAGCGCTTCGGGGAATTAACAGTCTCGTTACGCTGCGCGAAGGTCAGAACCATCCATGGAAAAAGATCCGCACGATTCGCGTCATGGACAGCATCAACTCCGACTTGCAGCGTACGGCCGAGGATTCCTACATCGGTAAGGTGAACAACACCGAGGAAGGCCGTCTGGCGCTGATCAGCGCTTGTAAGCAATACATGCAGTCGCTGGCGCAAGCCGGCGTCATTGAATCCGATGGTTACGACGTATACGTCGATCCGGAGTTTACTCCGGAGCCGGACCAAGTTTTCCTGAAATGGGAAGCTCGTCTGACCGACGTTATGGAACAAATTTTCAGCACATTTATCGTGCGATAAGGGGGAACGAGGAACATGATGGATCCGACAAGAGCGATTTTGGGTACGTACGGGCAAGTGTTTATCGACGGGGTGTGGCAGACGAACATCAACAAGCTGGAAGCCTCCGTCGAGGTGGAGAAGCGCGAGCTGAAGCTGGCGGGACAGGAATGGACCGTTCATAAGCTCGGCACGAAGAAGGGCACGGGGACGATGAGTGGTTATAAGCTGACCAGCGATATGATCAGCCGCGGCTTCGTGAAGTTTAACATCATTAACAAGCTGTCCGATCCGGAGGCTTACGGCTTCGAACGCATCGAGCTGATCAACTGCGTTCCTGACAAAATTCAACTGGCGAACTGGACGGCCGGCGAGGAAGTGACGGAGGAGACTGCGTTCACCTTCGAAGGATATCGTCTGCTAGATCCGATTAAAGCCAACTGATAAAGGAGGAACAATATATGTCTATGGATCAACTGACGGATGAACAGATTTTGCAGCGGCTTCTGAGCGCCGATAAGCTGCCGGAGCGAATCGTCCGCTTAGAGCGGTTGGATATTCCCGTGACTTTGCGCGGATTGACGGGCAAGCAAGTATTTAACATCCGAGAACGCTGTACGGAGCGCAAGGAGAGACGCGGCAAAACGATCTCACACATGGATGAAGAAATGTTTAATGTATCGCTTATTGCCGCTTCTACCATTTCTCCGAATTGGGGAAATCAGCAGCTTCTATCCAAGTTTTCGGCCAGTGGCGCTGAAGAAGTGATTAAACGCATTCTGTTGGCTGGCGAGCTATCTGCTCTAGGCGACGTCGTGCTAGATTTGTCGGGCTTTAATACAGAACTGGAAGACGTAAAAAACTAATCCGATCCGGGGCGCTCGCCGGCATGATTCATGCGTTGTGGGTTCGCCACCACCTGCGCCCCGGAGAGTTCTGGAACCTGCCTCGCGGCGAGCAGTTGTTCCTTATGGCTAGTATGGAGCTGGAATGGGAAGCCGAAAGCAAAATGTTGGCAGGGAAAGGAAGGTGAGAGGATGGCAACACAACGAGCTGATATTGTAAATAATGCTAACGGGTTAGCACGAACAGAACAGAAGTTTAAGACACTTGACCTATACTTGGAGAGGGCCCAAAGGCGGGTAGAGAAGCTGGGACTTATGCGAGCTAGTTCTGTGATTCCCTCTTTAGGCATGGTATCGGGGAATGTGCTAACCGGGAATCCTAAGCTATCTGACTTTATTCCTACTGCAACCATACCAAGTAACTTTCAAATGCTAAGTAACGGACTGAAAGATCAGCTCTTTCAAGGGGAAAATCAATTTTTTGACGAGACTCCTTCAAAAAAGTTCAATATAATTGATTTTTATTGGGAAAAAGTTAAAGAATTTGCATCTACAGCCAGGATTGTTATGGATAAATTTGTATATGCGGATGCGATAATTGATGATTTAGAGATCTTACGTAATTTGCGTAATGCTTCTAATGAAACTTCTCATCCCGGGAGCAGAAGAAACAGGTTTGACTTAGCATTAAATAGTAGACAATTTAAAGGCTTATCAAATTTTATTAAAGGTATCACAAAATTTGCAATCCCTTTAGAAATCGGTATGAGGACTAAGGCAGTCTTCGATGCACCACCGGAAGACCGGACCGACAAGCTTTATGAAGAAATAGGAGGACTTGCGGGTTTTTTATTGTTTGGTTCTGTAGGAGGAATCCTGGGAGCATTGGGTTTACCTATAGTTGGATCTGCAATTGGATCATATTACCTTAGTGGGGTTGGAGATGAAATTGGACGCAAAGCTGTAAGGTATGTCCGCTCAGGAAAAATGATAGAAGATGCTGGGAAAAGAACAGAAATTCAGATCGAAATGTATAAACATTTTTTTAATAGTTTAGGAGAAAAAATCAGTGGCATTATTCCAAGTGTAACGGTAGATGACATTGCGAAAAGAACAGAAACTCAGATCGAGTTTAACAAGAACTTTTTTAATAATGTGGGCGATGGACTCAACAACATTTGGAATAATGTGAATAATAAATTCAATGATATTATGAGCGGTATTGAAAGAATTCCTGACGATATAGGTAAATTTATCAATGAGTTCCCAAATCAACTCTACGGGAATTATTACCCTGGATTTCAAGGATTCAATTTTAGATTGAATTCATATTCCGAAGGTGAATCAAAAGTTCAACCATTAATGAATCAGAAACCTGACATTTCAGGGTCAACTGTTTCAAATGCGATTTATGTGACGGTACCGCCGGGTGCCGTGCAACTTTCGTTTCAAGGCACTGAAATAAACTATGAAGAACTATCGACCAATGTTGGCAACAGAATTGCACTGGCAGTGAAGCAAGTTATGACAAATAAGTCCGCAGTATTAGTCTAGTTTCGAAAGAAGGTGAATTAGCGTGGACTTTACTATTCGCGACCCCATCGATGGGGATTTTATTTTTCCAGTCAATCCTGAAGAGGTACGGATTCGACGGGAGAGGCAGTTTGAGACGGCAACGATTTTGTCATTGGGAGAAATCGATCTTGTTCAGGGGGAGAGGATCAAGGAAATTGCCTTCTCCTCTTTTTTTCCCAAAGTGCACGATAGCAGCTACTGCCGATGCCAAATGAATCCAGCAGGCGAAGAGGGGGAGTCGGATCTAAAGGAGCAGTTCGATCCCACAAAGCATCTGGATCCACAGGTTGCAATGAACAGATTAACCTCGCTCCTGATGAGGAAAACGCCCATTCAATTGATAATTTCGGGGACAATAATTAATACGCCTGCTTATGTCACCGCACACGATTCGACGTTTAAGGGCGGAGAGGATGGCGATGTCTATTTTGACATTACGTTCCGAACCTACCGGGGAATTAATATTGGGCAAAAGTCAAGGGCTTCCAACCGCCCTGACACAAAGCCAGTGCCTAAAGTATATGTGGTCAAGTCGGGGGACACGCTGACCGCGATTGCCAAGCGAGAACTTGGAAGCAGTTCGAAATGGCAGGACATCTATAATGCCAACAAGAAGGTGATCGGGCGTAACCCGGACTTAATCAGACCTGGTCAAAAGCTGGTGATGCCATGAGTTATGAGGTTGTATTTGCCAATAAGTATGATCTGAGCGAGCTTGTAGAGAGTCTCTCATTGGAAGAGTCGCTGAATGAGATTGCCTACTGTGCCAACATTAAGCTAGTCGTTACGCCCGATATGCCGATTATTACTCCAGGTCAGGAAATTCGTATTGCAGGTATACCTTTTGGTAAAACGAAAAAAGAGAATCTATTGAATCCTGCCGTTGTATGGGAATGCCGTAGTTCCAATGCAGGTCGCAAGCATCTCAATATTACGGCTTATGAGAAAACGATCTATCTTGCAAAATCAGAGGACGAGCGCCTCATGCCAGGAAATCAAACGGCGACGGAGCGGATTAAGCAATATGCGATGTCGTGGGGAATCCCCGTAGGGAATATTGTGGATACCCGAGAGAAACTTGTCCGCAATATCAAGCGCAGCCAAACGATTTTATCGATGATTATGGAAGATTTGAAAGAAACAGTCGATAAGGGAGGCGCAATGTACCGGATAAGGATGACCAGTCGCGGTCTTGAGTTATTCGAGGTTGGGGGCAACTCGGCAATTTGGGAGCTAGGTGCGCTTGAAGAAGTGGCACAAAACCGCACGCTTGAAGGCGCAATTACAAAAGTCAAAGTGATTGGTTCTCAAGAAAGTGAAAATGCAGTAGCCAAGACGCTGGCTGTAATGGAAAAAGATATTGAGAAGTACGGTACGCTGCAAAAGCTGATCATGGACAGCAAAATCGAGACGGTTGAGCAGGCAAGGAAGGTTGCTGCCAAAACGCTGCTTGGCATGCAGGAGACAATATCGGTCACAGCGCTGGACATCAATACGGTTCGTGCGGGCGATCGCGTTCGCTTGAACAATTTAGAACTTATCGTAACTAAGGTGCGGCATCAATTGGGTAATCCGGGACGGATGGAGCTAGAGCTTGCTGCAGAAAGCAAAGTCAGGAGGGATTTCGGTGGCTGATCCGTACAAGAGTTTAGTATCGACACTGGAAAGTCGCTTCTCTGGCATTGCGGCCCAAATGCTATCCGGAGTGCCCTCGGAGTTGGGAACGTTTACGGGCTCGGGTGTTAAGTTGGATTCTTTCAAACACGAAATACCTAATTATTACATTGCAGAGTGGACTGTGGAGCTGGAGATTCCCGCTTTTTCTCTCGTTGGGATGATGGTTGCTCCTGTGGATGAAGCTGGTAATCCGATTGGGGGAGGCACTCCCTCTCAGCAAACGCGTTTTGATTTCAATGAGGCGAAAATATGCGAAGTGCGGCTGAATTGGTCTGCCGGAATTAAGCCTGGTGACCGAGTGCTGGCCGTTCCGGTGAATGGCGGCAAGGATGCTGTCATCGTCTGTAAGGTGGTGAGCTCAGGTGGCTAATTTGTTTCCAACGGATTTGCCGGTAGAAGAATTGACAGAGCAGAAAGATGAAGGAGTTTTTTTCGGGCGCAGTTGGCGGTTTGACTTCGATGTCGGCGAATTCATTATGACACCGACAGGTCAGGTTGCAAGCAATGAGGGCAAAGAGGCATGGATCGAGTGGTGCCGGAAGGCCCTTCTTACAGAGCGCTATAAGCATCTCGTCTACTCAAGGAGTTACGGTCAGGAGTTTGAAGAATTAATTCGTTCCAACCTGCCGAGGGCTGTCATTGAGATGGAGATTAAGCGGATCGCAACTGAGACACTGATGAATGACCCGCGAACGGCAAAGGTTGACCGTTTTGCTTGCGAGTGGCGGGGAGAAAGTTGTTATTTCACTTGCACGATCTCCAACGTCCATGACGAAACAGCGGAAATTCAAGGAATGGCGGTGAATGTGTAATGGCGATAATGCCGGAATTTTTGCAGGAACAGACGGAAGAAGTAATGCTGTCGAGAATGTTGGAGCGCGTACCCGCGGATCTCGATAAGTCGGAGGGTTCCTACATTTGGGATTCGCTAGCTCCTACGGCTTATCAGTTATACAGGGCATCCGAGTGGGCGCGCGAGGTGCTGGATCGAGGCTTTGCAATGACGACCTTTGGCCCATATTTGAGAATGCGCTGCGAGGAACATGGTGTGATTCCAAGGCCAGCCGTTGCGGCGACTGGATTCGTTGTTTTGACGGGGAGTGTGGGCGCCGCTATTCCTCTCGGTTCCAGAGTGGCGACTCCTGCGGATGAGATGACGGAAACTTCGTCAATAGAGTACGAGACGACAGAAGCCGGCACTCTTGGCAGTCAGGGTGAGGCGATCGTTCCAATTCGTGCAGTCGATCCAGGCAGCCGTGGCAACGTGCCGGTCGGCGCAGTCAGCTTGCTCGTTCAGCCGATTGCGGGGGTAACGGGAATTACAAATACAGCCGCGATCACAGGGGGAACGGACGAGGAGTCCGATGAAGCTCTGCTCGCTCGCTATCTATTGAAGGTGCGTCAGCCGGGTACAAGCGGCAATAGGGCGGATTATCAGCAATGGGCTCTGGAAACGCCGGGAGTCAGCCGGGTTCAAGTGGAACCGTTATGGAACGGTCCGGGAACAGTCAGACTCTATGTGTTGGGTGAAGATAAACGTGCTCCCAGTCAGACGATTGTTGATGCTGTACAGCATCATATTTCTCCCGCTGCCGGTCAAGGAGAAGGCAAAGCTCCGATCGGCGCTGCGGTAACGGTCGAAGCTGCAATCGAAGTATCACTTCATATAGAAGCTAAACTGACGCTGGCTAGCGGATCGACATTGGAGCAAGCTAGGGAAGATTTTGAAACGGGACTTGCCGATTATTTGGAGCAGCTTGCTTTTGTCGATCCGCTCATTCGTTATAATCGGATCTCGGCTATTTTATTGGACATTCCGCGAATCGTCGATTTTGAACATTTGTTGGTGAGCGGCGGTGTCGATAATATCGATTTATCGCTTGGCGAAGTCGCGGTAATCGGGACGGTGAGCTTAAGTGAGTAACTATGCGATGACAAGCGTCCGGGGAAAGGAGATGATGTCCTTCCTCCCGGACTATTATGCGACTTCGAGAGTTATGAGCGCCAATATGGAGGCTCAAGGACAGGAATTGGATGCGTTATGGCAGGCGCTTGATGGAACGCTTGAGCAATATTTTGTCTCGACGGCGACTTGGGGCCTAGAGCATTGGGAACGTGAGCTGGGCATTACCATTGATGCTTCCAAACCTGTCGCGCAAAGACGTAGCGTTATTTTGTCCAAGCTGCGTGGGATCGGAACGGTGACGGTCAGTCTCATCAAATCGGTAGCCGAAGCCTATGACGGTGGGACGGTCGAGGTGACGCTTCAGCCGGAGGCCTACACGTTCACGATAAAGTTCGTGGATACAAGGGGGATTCCTCCCAACCTGGACGATCTCAAAGCCGTCATTGAAGAAATCAAACCGGCGCACTTGGCTGTCGAATATGCGTTCACCTATACCCAGTGGAGCGAGCTGAGGCAGAAAACGTGGGGAGAACTCAATAACTTCACCTGGGGCGAAGTGATGACAAGGAGTTGGAGCTAAATGGCGGAAGTTACACCGAATTTAGGTTTGAAGAAGCCGCTGGAAAGCGAATTTGTCAGCATTCAAACCCTTAACGAAAATATGGATAAAGTCGATCAGTCACTGGGGCCTGTGGAAGACTTGCCTACTACGGCCAAAAACGCGGCTGGAGCGATATCAGAAATATACGATCAATTGGCTGATAAGCCTCATAAGCAGTTGACATTGACTCCTGGTGTTCAGATCGTTCAAGGTGGTGACGTTCCCGCTATCCTTCGCCCGACGATGCAGGGGCGAACACTTGTTAATTTGTTGGGACGTGTCGGGAATTGCGACAATGTTGCCGATTGGACACTATATGATTCAAATAACTCCAAGAGCCCAGATACATCAAATTATAAGTATGGATTTTCTGGTCTGCGCCTTACTATTGCAAATAACTCATTTTCAATAGGTGCGGCTTATACAAATGTCAATGTGGTGAATGGAAAGCACTATATCGCCATTTCGGAAATTAGGAACAACGATATTTCTGGAGGGGTAAGAGTTAGGATTTATGGCATCACTTCGTTGCAGGATAGACTAGGCAACACAATTGGTTCAGGAACGAGTTTTCAAATAAGCTTTAGGACTTATTCTGCAACTGCAACTGAAAAGGTTCAGGTTTATGGTCTATTCGGCCAAAATGTCGCATCAGCAAACGGACAATTCGCAACATTTGATGGAGTTCGTTTTTTCGAAATCACAGCCGCCGAAAAGTCGTACATCGACGGTCTGACGATCGCCGAAGCTCAAGCATACATTGTCGCCAATTACCCCTACGTAGACGACATGAAGCACGTCAATGCCGTTTATATCGAGAATAAGGGGAAGAATCTGCTTCCGCCGTTTTCGGAGTGGGCATTCCAAAATGATTGTAATGCTATCGGCGCATACGAGGCAGTTATAAATGGAACATCGTCATATAAGCAGATTTCCTGCGTTGTGAATGTTAAACCAAACACGGAGTATGTTGCTAGCGCGACTCACAATGCTTTCATCGCGGTATACGATGGAGCGGGATTAGTCGCCATTAAGACCTTACAAGGATCCCAATTTGTAAGTTTTAATAGTGGGAACAATGAAAAGGTGATGATTATCTTAGGAAACGCCACTTCTACAGGCGTTTTCACATTCAAGAATCCCATGCTTAATATCGGCTTCGAACCTCTCCCGTTCGAGCCTCAGAAACCGTCTTATCTCTATCTACCAGACTGCAACCTACGCTCCAATGTAGACGGAAGCGTAGCAGATCGGCTGTATACGGATGGAGAAGGTAGACTGAGGGTAATGCGGCGGTTTCGGGAGATTGTGTTGGATGGGACAGTTAACGCCATTCTAGGAAACGATGGAACTGGATTCAAAGTTATCGTCCTTGATGCCGCAAAAGATGCAAGTGCAAACACTGGCACAGTAATTAAATATGACGGTAAGGTATTTAAAACACAGGCTTCAAGTGTCGCATTCACTGCCGCAGATCAAGCTTGGAACGGTAATGAATCGACAGGATTCTCCGGAAATGAAATCGTTATTTCGATCTCAGACACAGACAGCGGTTGGGGAGAATCCTACACACCTTCTGAAGATGAGATTAAGGCTTATTTCTGGGGATGGAAGATGTATCCGCAAGGAGGATTGAGTAACGAACCGTATTCATCCGGAACGAAGATGTGGTGTAGAAGATCCGAGGTCGGATTAACGTTGACTGATTCTAGGAATATCGCACCTACTGAAATGTCGCCAAATTTCAAACCATACCGCCTCATGTATCAACTCACCCAAAGCGTAGACGAGCCAGTCACCTATGAAGGCTCCTTGATGCTGCATGAGGGAGAGAATCATGTCGAGGTCGGAACGGGGATTGTGGTGAGGGAAGCAGTTTCCCCGAGTGGTATTGCTTTAGATAGGTATCATATCAATACAAATGTTAATGGGATTCCGAAGTTATTAAAAAACAGACCCGATCGTATCGCTAAAGTGTTCAAAAATTCTATTGTCGATGATTGGGTCAAGGGCAGACGAAACTCTGATCACGTTGAATTGTCGGTGTATGGCTATGGGTATGCATATATTCCAAAAGGCAGATTTGACCCAACCGCCGCTTATTCCGTCAGCTACCTATCGCTCGACTCTTACGAGCTCGGAATTGCCCCGCAGACGATCAGCGCGGAGTATGCGCCGAATATCCGTGAGTCTATCGAATCTCTTGTGCGTGAAGTCGTCGAAGCTAGGACTGAAACATCCGTCTTGAAAAACACGAAGGCGCAGGAGCAACAGCCGCAATGGATTGCGCCGACGCTGCGGAATGGGTGGGAAAACTATTCGAATACAGGAGGTGTTCTTTATACCAACGCCTCTTATCGTAAAAATGAGCTTGGGTATGTTGAATTAAAGGGACTAGTAAGCCAGGGAACTGTCGGAGTTGCTGCTTTTGTTCTTCCAACAGGTTATCGACCGAGATCATATCGAGTTTTTGCAGTTCATGCTGAAAGCGGCGGAGGTACCATGGTCCACGGAGAGGTTATTGTTTTTCCGGACGGTCAGGTAAGGGTATACGCTAGTTCTAATGTCTACTTCGGCTTCGACGGAGTTGTGTTTGAGGCCGAACAATAAGGAGGTACCGCCAAAATGAAAGAAGCCATAAAAACAGACCTCAACGGCCTTTACATCGAACCGGTCATCGTACCACTCTCGCAGACAGGTGTAACTGAGATGCGAGAGATGACGCTATCGGAAACGGAAGAGGTTCTAACTGGCTACATCGTCGCCGAGAAAGTCCCAGAAGGGCTGTTTACGCCCCGATGGGACTTTTCTAACTCGATGTGGATTGAGGGGATGGAGCAGGAGCAGATCGATGAGATTCGGAACGCGCCAAGGCCGTTGTCGCCCGAAGACAGAATTGCGCAGCTTGAAGCGGAGAGCGTCGAGGTGATGCTAGGACTGACGGAAATCTATGAAGCGCTGGCAGAGACGAATGCGGCACCGCGGCTGCAGAAGCTGATGAGTGTGTTTTCCTCCGCGAAGCGATAGGCTCCGATAGAGTCATACGGCTACCCATCCACAAATAAGGAGATGAAGAAACATGGCCCAAATCTACGCCAATCTGATCCGCAAAGGCATCAAAACGCTTGACGAAGTTCCGGAGTCCAAAAGGGCGGAAGTGGAAGCTATTTTAAGCAGCGATGCCTAGTAGAGCGATTCCGAAATAACGTAATGAAATTCACCTGGAGATGTGCAAGACGATTGGCCAAGCTTAGAGCGTCCAACCACGATATTGAACGGCTGCAAGCGTGCTGGCCAAGCTTAGGGAGTCCAACCCGCGATATTGAACGGCTGCAAGAGTGCTGGCCAAGCTTAGAGCGTCCAATCGCTATATTACGCGGCTGCAAGCGTACTAGCCAAGCTTAGAGCGTCCCACCGGCGATGTTGCGCGGCTGCAAGAGTGCTGGCCAAGCTTAGGGCGTCCAACCCGCGATATTGAACGGCTGCAAGCGAACTGGCCAAGCTTAGAGCGTCCAACCACGATATTGAACGGCTGCAAGCGTACTAGCCAAGCTTAGAGCATCCAACGGCGATATTGAACGGCTGCAAGAGTGCTGGCCAAGCTTGCAGGTTTCCGATGCCCGGATTACGTTACTTTTGAGTCGCTCTACTAGTCTGCAAGAATAGTATCGAAGACCGCTCCGTTCCTGTAACCACTACAGGAAAAGTCGGATCGCTGCAACTAGCAGCCTATTTTTACAAAACTACAACTACACCCAGGAGGTGTGACCCATGTCCAGCGAAGAAGCGCGCGTGCTCTCGGAAATTCGGGAGCGCGTCGTTAGGTTGGAGACGAAGATCGATGCGATGACCGATGTCCGCGATACGGCGGAGGCGGCGAGAGACACGGCGCTTGAAGCGCTGCAGTCGACGAGGTCGGCGCATCTGCGGATTGACGAGATTGCCGATAATCAGCGTTGGCTGTGGCGGACGCTGGTCGGGGCGATTATCGCAGCCGTGATTGCGGCCGTGACCAACCTGCAAGGAGGTTGAATACACTATGGACAAACTGATCTCTATGACCGACGAGGTGGCTCTTCTCGCTCCGATCGTCGCCGCCTATGTAGGCGTCGTGAAGGAGTTTCGCGTGCCAAGCCGCTATTATCATCTCGTCAGCCTGCTCATTGCTACTGTATTTATACTCGTTCCCCAGCATGTTCAGCAGACGCTCGCGACGATTTCCATTATCGGACTGACGGCGTCGGGCGTCTATCATTTTACGAAGAAGAGAGAGGTGCAATCAGATGGTCAAGCTCAGCAAAACGGAGTTTATCGCCACACTGGCGCCGATCGCGATACGAGTTAGGAAAGAGGGCTCCCCCCTGTTTCCTTCCGTGCGGCTTGCGCAAAATCTGCTCGAGACCGGGGGAGTCATCCATCCGTGGTACAATCTCGGCGGAATTAAGGTAGGCAGCGGTAAACCGAATGGTTACTGGAAAGGCCAGTATGTGCGCAAAGGGACATGGGAGGTCGAAAATGGGACGAGAGTCGATACGACGGCCCTTTTTCGCGCCTATGACAGTATCTATGATTTTTACAAGGATCAGGATCTGCTATTCCAGCTTGCCCGTTATGAACGTGTGAGAAAATCGACGACACCCGAAATGCAAGCCGAGGCGCTGCGTCTGTGCGGCTATGCGACGGATCCGCAATACGGATCGAAGATCGTCTCGCTAATCAACGCCAACAAGCTCAAGCGGTACGACGAGGAAGCCGCCAAGCCCGATCCGGTAAAGCCGCCTACGAAGCCGCCGGCGTCTGAACCGGAGCCGCTGCCGATTCCCGTTCGTCTGAACGGCGAGCTCCTGGCGGAAGGCCGTCTCGTTTCCGGACAGACCTGGGTAGCCGCCAGAGTTGTCGGCGAAGCGCTGCAGCTCAAAATCGGCTTTGCCAACAAAGCCGTTACCGCGAATGGCAAGTCGCTTCCGACATTGTTGTTCGGCAACGTAGGGTATGTTCCGATAAGAGAATTGGCTGCTGTCCACGACAAGGCGAAGATCGTCTGGAGCGCGGCCGATACGTCAGTCGACATTAAGACGACGAGCTAGGGCGTGTATGCAAACCCGCTCAGAGGTATCTTTCACCGCCTTTTCGCTCCCTGCTTCGTCACTTTTGCTTGACGTACCCCGATACGCCTTCACAAAAGTTCCTTGCATGGAACGAAAATTCGGCCAAATCTACTATCCTCGGAGTATGCATACTCGCCCTAGTCATATCCCTGCATATTAGGCGTCAGTACCCTCCCAAGCCTCCTCTGCATATGCTATAGGCAATTCTACTGCCCGCAAACTGCAACCGCAATCGCGACCCGCGCAGGCGGCATAACCTGGAGGGGGCTGACCCGATATGTCGCGCATTCCGAATTTTCCGCAGAGCCTGCTCGATGAGCACAAAAACTGGCATCACGCCCGTCACAACGTCGATATTAACAACCCGCCGCCCGGCTACGGGCTGCAATTTTTGCAATTTCACCGGGATTTTATCGGTCGTGCTCAGGCTTGGTATCGCGAGAACGGTTTAGATCCCCGGCTGCTCGAAGCGTGGGTATCCGTTCCCGAAGCGATCCGCAGGTCGCCCTGCTACAATCAGGCGGCGGAAGCAAGAATTCTGTTCCAGCCGGAGTCGTTCGCGAGCGCCGACGAGCTTGGACGATTTATCGAATCCTCGAACCTGCACGGCTGTATCCATCAAGAAGCTGCAAGATTGTACGGAGAGCCTGAGCTTAACGATTTCGACTTCGCTCCTCGCTATACGGAGTTTTACAACATTCACAATATGATTGATCGTTGGTATCGCAACTGGGAAGGGCTTGGCCGTTTTCGAGCGGATGGCGGTTACTGGTACGGTTCGTTTGAAGGAAAAGGCGACGAGATTCTGTTGTACAATTCCTTGTTCGGAGACTGGTGGCTAGGAAAGCTGAGCGAAAATCCTTCGGAAGGGGAGCGCTCCAACGAGATCCGGGTGGAATGGAAGTCGATCGGGGATAGCCGCAAATTCGGACCGATGAACGACGGCCGTCGTTTCCGTATCTGGGATGCGGACGGGGACGGCAAGCTTGAAGTGCTGTTTCAGCATCCGCAGCAGGGCGAATGGGTAGAGGGAAAAGTCCGGAACGGACGGATCGGCTGGCAGCCCGTCCGGCTTATTGCCGAACGAGCGCTTGCAGAAACTTGAATATGGAGACGTAGTAGCTCAAATCCCGCTCGACGAAAGAGCTGCGGGCGACTTCGACTTCCGCTGCCTGCAGCTTGCCCTCGCGCAGGGCAACGCCGCGTGCGTGGACAAGCTCTCGCCGACCTTCTATCAGTTCGATCAGTTCATCTGCATCCGCCTCGTACAATCCGGCGACTTCTTCCTCCTGCAGCCGGAACTCCGTCAGCTTCATAGCTACTTCCAAGCCATAGACGCGGCTGATCTCGTTGTCGATGTAAGCCGCTCCCCTGACAACCCCGGAGCCTTGCTCGCGAACGACTCCGAACTCGCTTAGCCTCTCGAAGCCCACATCCAAGCCAAGCTCTTCCCGCAGTTCTCGAACGATCGCTTCCGGCGATTCGCCGGCCTCCAGATGGCCGGCCGCTGTAATGTCGAAGCAGCCGGCGCCGGTGTCCTTGTTGGCCGAACGCTGCTGAAACAAGATTTTGGCGGCGATCCGGCCCTCCCGGTCCTCGCGGCGAACGAGCCAGCAATGGACCGTATGATGCCATAGCCCAAGCCGGTGCGCTTCCTTGCGTTCGGCGGTGCCAATCCAGACGTCGTGTTCATCGTAGATGTCGAATAGTTCCGTCAACGCTCTTTACCCGTTAGCTGGGGAAGCTTGTCCGACCGGCTTAACCTCAGAGGTACAGTGAGAGCAGCGGGAGGCCGCCTTAGGAATTTCGGACAGGCAATACGGACATTCGCGCGTCTTCGATTCGACAGGAGCCGGCGCTTCCGCTTCCTTTTTACGATTGAGCTTGTTAATCACCTTAACGAGCAGGAATACGCATAGGGCAACTAGCAGGAAATCGATCAGTATGTTGATGAACGCCCCGTAGGCAATGACTGCGGCCCCGGCTTCGCGCGCTTGGTCCAGCGATTGCGGCACTTTTCCGCCATCCAACGTCTTGGACGGATCCAGATTCCAATACAAGTCTTTAAAGTCCACATTTCCCAAAAGCTTACCGATAGGAGGCATAACAATATCGTTGACGAGCGAGGTCACGATTTTGCCGAAAGCCGCCCCGATGATCACGCCGACAGCAAGATCCACGACATTGCCGCGCATGGCGAACGTTTTGAACTCATTGAAAAAAGATTTAATCATACCGTACCTCCCAAATTTTAGGGTTTATTTGAAAAGGAATTCGCTGGCACTCGTCGAAATGCTTATAAAGCAAAAAGCACCTGACGTCAGATTATGCGAGGGGTAAACAATGAACGGTTCCGTAGCCTCATGGCCTCCTTTTTTTCTGCTGCTGGCACTGTTAATTAGCATACTCGCATCTTATACCATGTTTAACTTTATTGGCAACCTCAAACGTTCAAACGGAACGTTCCGCCAGTTCTGGCTGGCAGGGGGGGCTTTCGTGTTCGGGTTGGGGCTGTGGGCGAAGCATTTCGTGGCCTTGCTGGGCAACCAGGAGCCGATTATTTTCACATGGGTGATGCCGGTTACGTTGATGTTCATTATCTTTTTCTCCTTGATGGCTTTCGTGATGCTGACCCTACAAGGAGTATTGAAGTATCGCTTACTGTACGGCAGTTCGATTCTCGCCTTCGGGATCGCCATTCTGAATTATTTCAGCGTGTTCGGCCCGCGGATCGAGCGTCTGGACATCGAGCCGGGCAAGTTGTTTCTATCTCTGCTCATGCTGTTCGTCGGTACGTTTCTGGCGTTCATGGTGGCGGAATCGACGTTCAGGTTTCGGGAACTGATGGCAAGCTTGCTTCTGGGGACGTTGGTCGTCGCGCTTCAATTGCTAGGGACGCAGGCGCTCAGGGTGGAGTACTCCTCCGGCATCTACAGCACTTCGGACAAGCTGACTCAGGATATTAACTTCCTGGCGTTGATTCTCGGTTTGGGGGCGCTGCTCATCCTCGTCTCCACATTGATTACCTGGTACATCGATAAGAGGCTGAACCAGATGGACGAACGGTACAGGCTGCTGGTGGAAAATTCTCTCGATACGATCGCCATACTGAAAGGCAATCGCTGGGGCTTCGTCAACGCTGCCGGGTTAAGGATGTTCGAAGCGGAGAGCGCAAGCGATCTGATCGGCAAGTCCATCTACGCGTTCCTGCCGACGGCCGATCATAACACGATTAAGGACAGACTGCATAACCTGGTGTTCGTGGGCAGCAGCAAGCCGATCGAGCAGGAATGGTTTACGTTAAAAGGAAAAGTGCTGCACACCGAAATCGTGGAGACGATGACGACGCTCGACAACGAGCCGGCGATTCAGATCATCATTCGCGACATTTCGGAGCGCAAGAAGAACGAAGAGTTGCTGATCAATTCGGAGAAGCTGTACGTGGCGGGACAATTGGCTGCGGGCATCGCGCACGAAATCCGCAATCCGCTGACCTCGCTTAAAGGCTTCTTGCAATTGATAGTCTCGGGGAGAAGAAACAATAACAGCTATTACGATATTATGAATGCCGAGCTGGATCGGATCGAGGACATCGTAAGCGAGCTGCTGATGCTCTCCAAGCCGCAGGTGTACGAGCTGACGTATCAGGATTTGCGCGTGATGATGCGCGACACGGTCACGCTGCTGGAGGCTCAGGCGATTTTGCACAATATTGCGATTGAAGCGGAATACGGCACGGAGCCGCTCTGGATTTACGGGGTGGAAAATCAGGTCAAGCAAGTGTTCATCAATGTGATCAAAAACGCCATCGAGGCGATGATAGACGGAGGCTGGATTCGCATCAATCTGTCGCGCGAGCACGACGGCGTATTCGTTCGCATACGAGATGAGGGACCCGGCATCGGGGAAGACCAACTGGCGAAAATGGGCCAGCCTTTCTACACGACGAAGGAGAAAGGGACGGGACTCGGACTGATGGTCAGCTACAAAATCGTAGACAACCATCAGGGCAAGATCGACGTGAAGAGCGAGCTTGGCAAAGGCACGTTGTTCGAGATTACTTTGCCCTTCCGCTATCCGGAGGCCGAGATCAAGAAATCCAGCTGACCCGGGCGAATCGCTGTGCGGAGCGGGGTTTGCCCGGCGGGTTCCCCGTCTCCGAAGGCAAGCATAGGAGGCGAGGCTTCGATCGCGGCCTCGCTTCCGGACAGCAGCGTTACATATTGCGTCCAACGCACATGTTTGCCAAAGAGCACAGTGGGGAAAATCATGAGAAAACGGGGCACGCTGCAGGCGTGCACGACGCATAGATGGATAAGCCCGTCGTCCGGTTGGGCGGACGGGCTTATTCGCAATCCGCCGCCGTAGGTTGGAACGTTGGTGACGGCGGACAGCCAGCATCTCTCGAAGCGGCGGGTCTTTCCGTCAACCGTAACCGTTACGTCGCGGGGCTTGAACCTGCCAAGCGTGCGCAGCAGGCCGATGACGTAAGCGAGCGAGCCAAGGCCCAGTCGGTTGCACCACTTTTTGTATGCCGATCCGTTCACGTCCGCCGCCACGGCCGCATCCAGCCCAATGGCGACGGCGGTCAACGTGAGCTGGGATTGTTCATTTTTATCGGTCATATCCAGCAGATCGATTTTTTGCGTATGTCCGTTCAAAATCAGCGCCAGGGCACGGTCGGCGTTCTTGGGAATGCCAAGAGCGCGAGCTGTGTCATTACCCGAACCGGACGGAATAAGGCCAAGCGGAACGCCTGAGCCCGCCAGGGCGGGAAGCAGGCCGTGCAGCGTGCCGTCGCCGCCGACTACGGCCACGGCGATCAAGCCGCCCCGTTCGAGGCGTTCGCGAACGAGCCCGCGGGCCTGCTCGGCGGAAGAGGTCGAGACGCGCTCATAGGCGACGCCTTGCAGAACAAGCCGGGCCTCAAGGCGCTTCCATATGGAACGGCTGCGGCCATTGCCGGAGGTTTCATTGACGACGAACAGTATCAAGCTGCCAAATCCTCTCTGAAGAAAGCTGATCAATTCTCATTATAAGGGGAGGTCGGGCGGACGGGAAGGCGGACGTGCTATAATGAATTTATTTGGTTGGAGGAGTTCGTGATGGCAGAGCCGCTTAAGGCAATTTACAACGCTGCTTTTTTAAAGGCGTTCGGCGATAAAGTGAAACAAGCTTACGAAAAATTCGATGTCGAAAGGTTCCTTGCTCTCGTTCTCGGCGAGGGATGGGAGGGGCTGGAGCTCAAGCAGCGAATGCGCAGAATTACGGAGAGTCTGCGGAGGACGCTGCCCGAAGACTACGGCAAAGCGCTTGATGTGCTGGATGCAATTGCGGACGAATGCCGCGGTTTTCCGTATTTGTTCTTTCCTGATTTCGTAGAGAAGTATGGGCTAAACGACTGGGAGAGGTCGATGCGGGCGTTGGAACGCTACACCAGCGGCTCCAGCGCCGAATTCGCCGTACGGCCGTTCATCAAGCTGGATCAGGAGCGGATGATGGAGCAGATGCTGGAATGGAGCGCGCATCCCGACGAGCATGTGCGCAGGCTGGCCAGCGAAGGCTGCCGACCGCGCCTGCCTTGGGGAGAGGCGCTTGGTGCGCTGAAGCGGGACCCTGCTCCGATCTGGCCGATTTTGGAACGGCTAAAAGCGGATCCGTCGGAATACGTCAGACGCAGCGTGGCGAATAATCTGAACGACATCTCGAAGGATCACCCTCAGTTGGTGCTGGACCTCGCGAAAGCTTGGCAAGGCGCCGATCAAGGGACGGATTGGATCATTCGTCATGCCTGCCGCGGGCTGCTGAAAGCCGCCAATCCCGAAGCGATGGCCCTGTTCGGTCTGGCTCCGTTGGGGGATATCGAGGTGCTGGAATGGGAGATTCATCCCGCCAGGCTCTCGATCGGAGAGGCGGTGGAGTTCCGATACGGGCTGCGCGCTCCCACAGGGGACGAAGTGAAGCTGCGGCTCGAATTAGCCGTATTTTTCCCGCGCTCGAACGGCAAGCTATACCGCAAACTGTTTAAGCTTAGCGAGAAAAGTATTCCAGGCGGTGCGTACGTTCAAGGCGGGAGAGGGTTTTCCTTCGCCGATCTGTCGACTCGCCGACACTACCCGGGCGTACACCGAATGGCGCTTGTCGCGAACGGACGGGAAGTCGCCCATGCCGAGGTAGAGCTGACGGCCGACACGGAGCAGGGAGGGGCGCAAGCATGACGATCGGAGCACGCGTGCTGAAGACCGGCCTTGCGGTCGCCATCGCGCTGTGGGTCGGCCAACTGATCGGCCTCGAATCCCCGCTTATCGCGGCCATTGCATCGATCTTCACGATTCAGCCCTCGATCTACCGTTCGTGGATGCAAATGCTGGACCAGGTTCAGAGCAACGTACTTGGCGCGATTATCGCGATCGGCGCGGTGTGGCTCGTCGGCAATACGCCGATTCTTGTCGGACTTGTCTGCATTGGCGTCATTCTAATCTGCATTCGCTTGAAGGCCGAAGATACGATCGCGTTGACGCTGGTCACCGTCGTCGTCATTATGGAGGCTCACTCCCAAGGATGGATGGTCGCCTGGGATCGCTTGGCCGCTATTTTGACCGGTATGGTATCCGCATTTGCCGTGAACGTCAGCATTGCTCCGCCTCGCCATCGTTCGCGATTCGTGAAGCAGGTCGGAGAAGCTCAGGCGCTGCTGTCCCGGCTGCTTCGCACCGTAATCTCCAACGAGCTGAAGGAGAGCGTGTACCGGAAGGAGCAAAGCGAGCTGCGAACGAAAATTCGCAAGCTTGAGGATTACTACGATATGTTCGCGGAGGAGAGAGTTTGGCGGAAGGAGGCGCGGCTGAAGCGGGTCCGGCTGCTTGTCGTGTACAAGGGGATGCTCGCCGCTCTGGAGCGGGGCTACGCGCTGATCGAAGCGGTGGAGGAGCAGTACTGGGCCGTGTCCACGCCGAAATCCTGGAACCGGCTCATCGATCGGGAGATCGAAGCTCTGTGTGCCTATCACGAGCAGCTGCTGTGGAAATGGGACGGGAAAATAAAGCCCGGAGCTTCCTCGGCCGCACCTCCGCCCGAGGCTTCGATTTTGCTGACGGAGCTGATCGACGGGCAGATGGAGAACGACCGGCCGGCTCGTTGTCGTATGCTGGTGATTTCCGGGGCGCTGTACAGCTACGAGGAACGGCTACGGAGGCTGGACAAGCTGATGGAGCAGTGGTTTCAGCGCGGGCTGGAAACCGGCGATCAAGAGGACAGTCAGGAGCGGTCGTTATTCTCCCGCTTGAGCGAATA
>PJUD01000456.1_pt1 | contig 21373 bp, 16 predicted proteins | sample 1512341 | NCBI WGS metagenome assembly PJUD01 (sample SAMN08177675, study PRJNA422409) | Feces metagenome, whole genome shotgun sequencing project. | isolation source: Chicken feces (3) enriched on wood chips: beechwood xylan treatment | host: Gallus gallus | place: USA: Madison | collected 2015-01-15 | reverse complement strand
AGTCGACCGTCATCTGCTGCCGACCGAAGCGCAGCTTGGGCCGGATCAAGTGATGGGTAAGCTGCTGTCGGGAATCGGGCTAATTCTGAGTCGGATGCCCGCGAACGCCCGAATTACGGGCATAGGCGTAGGCAGCGCCGGGCAAATCGATTTTGCTTCGGGTACGGTTGCTTTTGCCGGAGATCAGCTGCCGGGCTGGACAGGGACGCCGATCAAGGCGCGCGTGGAAGAGAGGTTCGGCTTGCCGACCTATGTGGACAACGACGTGAATGTCGTCGCAGTCGCGGAACGGCTGTATGGAGCGGGACTGGGACTGGACAGCTTTCTGTGCGTTGCGCTTGGAACGGGAATCGGCGGCGCGATCGTCGAAGCGGGGCGGATCGTTCGGGGGGCACAGGGCTGCGCCGGTGAGCTGGGCCATGTTTCCGTCGATTTTAACGGACCGCGCTGCAGCAATTGCGGCAACAACGGGTGTGTGGAGCTGTACGCCTCCGGTTCGGGCATTGCTCGACTCGGGAGCGAGTTGATCGACGCAGCCAAGGAGCTTCCCGCTTGGCGAGCGGACTCCCGCGAGATCGCGCAAGCATGGCTCCAAGGTGACCCGCAAGCTGCGCAGGTTATGGGAATTGCGATCCGCGCGCTTGCGGCGGCGATCGCCGGCTACATTCACATGTGCAATCCGCAGGCGGTCATCGTCGGCGGGGGAGTTTCGGAGACGGGCTCCGTCTTTCTGGATGAGCTAGACCGGGAGGTGCGCGGCCGCACATCGCCAAGCGTCAGATCGGCTTACCGGTTGCTGCCCGCCTATGTCGGCAACGACGCCGGAGTGATCGGAGCGGCAGCTCAAGTGTGGTTGTACGGTGGTAATATCTAAACGAATGAGCGTAATTAATGGGCATTCTAAGTTCTCATTTTGGAGATTATATCCTCTTTTATTTATTAAAATAAAAGAAATATCTTTAATTGAGGAGAGCGGACTGTTATAATGAGGCCATCGCAAAGTATTGCGAGTCCGCATTTGGCTATGCAAACTTAGAATAGCAGGTGATGAAATGATTCAAAAACTTATTGATCAAATGGCCGGGGGGCTTGTCGTTTCCTGCCAGGCCTTGGATAACGAACCATTGTACGGCCCGGAGCATATGGCCGTGATGGCGGCAGCGGCAGCGGAAGGCGGAGCGGTGGCGATCCGGGCCAACACGCCTCAGGATGTGCGCGCGATCAAGAGGAAGTGCGGGTTGCCGCTGATCGGATTGTATAAGAAGCATTATGCCGATTCCGACGTCTACATTACGCCGACCCTGTCCGAAGTAAAGGAGATCGCCGAAGCCGGAGCGGAGTTCGTCGCCGTCGATGCGACCTCGCTGCCGAGGCCTGGCGGTCAATCTTTAGAGGATTTCATTGCAGGCATTCGCGAAGCATGTCCGCAGGTTGGCATTGTCGCGGACGTATCGACTTTTGAAGAAGGAGTCGCCGCGATGAAGCTGGGCGTCGATCTCGTATCGAGCACGCTGTCGGGCTATACTCCGCATAGCCCGCAACAGGCAGGGCCCGATATCGAGTTGGTTCGGAGACTGGCCGAGCTGCGCGAGACGCCGGTTCTGGCTGAGGGGAGAATCTGGACGCCGGAGGAGTGTGAGGCTTGCTTGCAAGCGGGGGCTCACTCCGTTGTCGTCGGGACGGCGATAACCCGCCCGCAGTTGATTACGCGCAGATTCGTCAACGTTTTTCAATGGTTTAAGGCGTCCAACTAAATTCGTTTTTCAGTGTTAAACGGGACAAGTCGGGAGAGCAAATCTCCCGGCTTTTTGCGTATGTCCGATGAATTGACTTACATTAGCTCGCATAAACGGTCTGCCAGACCGTAAGAGCCGGTCGAACATACGGATTCGCTCGCGTAACGGCATGGAACGATCGGTTAGCTTGTTTTACGGTAAGCGGAGGGGGACACCCCCTCGCGCGTGCGAAACGCTCTGCTGAACGCATGTATGCTCTGGAAGCCCAGCTCTTCGGCAATGCGCGTCAACGATAGGTCGGTGAAACGGATCATTTCTTTCGCCTTCTCCAGCCGAACGGACAGATGGTATTGAATCGGCGTTATTCCGTAAGCTTTCTTGAACAGCCGGCATAAGTAATATTTGCTCATATTGGCCAGCCCGGCGAGCTCTTCAAGCGTCGCTTCTTCGTGGAGATGATGGGACAGATAGTTTTTGACCCGATCCAGTTGCTCGCGGTTGGAGTGAAGATGCGGGCTGCGCTGCCAATGGATTTCTCGAAGAAGGTGCATCCAGAGCTGAATGAACAAGCCTTTGGCCGTCGTCTCGTAGTAAGGGAATTTGCTGTCGAACTCGAAAATAATGTCCATCATCAACTGTTCGATGGCTTCCGGTTTGTTGAGGCGAATATGGCTGGGGAGCGGCGGAGTCATGTCTCGCAGGTCGTTCGGACGAATCCATTGTCGCTCCCGCTCGTTTAACCGGGAATAAGGCTTAAACGATATCGGAACCTCGGGGCTGTCGTCCTGATAATACAGATCGAAATGAAGATGCGGCTGACGCAGCGGCCGATCGTTCATCGTGCGTATGGAATGAGGCTGGTTCGGCTTGAACAGAAACAGGTCTCCCGGTATGCCCTTATAGGCGATCCCATCCACAATAACCTCGCATTCTCCTTCTTTGATGTACAGCAACTCATAGTCGAAAAGAACCCTTTCCGGAATATGAACCGGAGGGTAGATCGTCGAATCCCAGGCAACGCGAATATAGGGCGATAAGCGATTCAAGTCCATAAGGGATCAGCTCCTTAAGATGGAGTATCTCAGTTGAGATGAGCAATATTCGTTAAATAAAGGTCGATCCCTGCTAAAGAAAAAGTGACGATGATCTAATAATATTAACGTTGTAAGCGTTGTTTTAATTGTATTCATCATCAAGAGCCATGACAATAATCAATCAAAGGAGCATCGTCATGTATTCATTCAACGGCTTGGACATGGGGCTTGGCAATCTATCGCGATTGTCGAATGCGGTAACGAGATCGATCAGTGCCGAGAACTTCACAGGCGAGAAGGGCAAGGGAGGTATGGCGACGGAAGGAACGGGCGCCGGCTGCGCCCGCGATCTGGGGATCGGCTGGAAGGTCTCGCCTTCCGTCGAGATCGAGCCGGGAGCGACCTTCGAGATGGCGAATATTCAAGGGATGGGCGCCATTCAGCATATTTGGTTAACCTGTTTTCCTACGACCTGGCGGAGTCTGATCGTTCGTATGTACTGGGACGATGAAGAGCAGCCGTCCGTCGAGGCGCCGGTAGGGGATCTGTTCTGCAACGGCTGGCAGGAGAGGTGCAACGTCAACTCGCTTCCCGTCGCCGTTAATCCGGCCGGAGGGATGAATAGCTACTGGCAAATGCCGTTCCGGAAAGCGGCGCGTCTGACCGTGGAAAATACGTCGGGGGAGAAGGCGGTGCTCTATTACCAGATCGATTATACGCTGACCGACGTACCGGAGGATGCGGCTTATTTTCACGCTCAGTGGCGCAGAAGCAGTCCTGTGCCTTACAAGGACGTTCATACGATTCTTGATGGCGTTAAAGGGAAGGGCCATTATGTGGGCGTGTATCTGGCCTGGCAAGTGAACAACACGGGCTGGTGGGGAGAAGGAGAAATCAAGTTTTATATGGACGGAGACCGCGATTTTCCGACGATCTGCGGCACAGGAACGGAGGACTATTTCGGCGGGGCGTGGAACTGGGAGCAGCCCCAGGGCGAGTACGGCACCTATTCCACTCCGTATCTCGGCATGCACCAGGTCATTAAGCCCGATGGACTGTATCGCAGCCAGCAGCGCTTCGGCATGTACCGCTGGCATGTCATGGACCCGATCCGTTTCGAGTCGGAGCTGAAGATAACGATTCAAGATCTAGGCTGGCGCTCCGGCGGACGTTATCTGCCGCAGCAAAGCGACATCGCCTCAACGGTGTTCTGGTATCAGTCGGAGCCGCATGCCTCATTCCCGGCGCTTCCGGGCAATGACGAGCGGGAAGTCATCTGATTGCAGCTTGACAAGGAGCCGGCTCCCCGACAATAATAATGGCAATAACATATTGATTCGACCGGTCGTGAAGCACACCCGGCAGCGCCTTTTGGGCGTCTGTGGGTGTGCTTTTTTATATTCGGACGAGTCGGTGGAGACGAGGTGCAGGTCATGGAAGAAGACAAAGAGCGCAGTGAGCCAACGAGAGAGTATACACCACACGACGAAGCGTTCAAGAAGCTGCTGCAAACCTTTTTCGCGGAGTTTATCGAATTGTTTTTTCCTCATGTGCATGAGCTCCTGGACTACAGTCAAACACGGTTTCTGATGCAGGAGCAGTTGGTCGATGTAGTGGGAGAGCAAGCGCTGACACTGGATTTGTTGCTTGAGACAAAGTACAAGGGGGAGGACGCGTACGTCCTTGTTCATTTGGAACCACAGTCCTACAGAGGCAGCCGTTTTCATGAACGGATGTTCGTTTATTTCAGCCGCCTGTTTGAACGGCACCGGAAGCGGCATAAGCTGATCATTCCGATCGCGATTTTTACAATGGATCATGCAAGGGATGAGGTCAATTCGTTAAAAATGGCGGTATCAGGCCGGACGGTGCTTTATTTTCGCTTTTTGAAGGTAGAATTGAGCAGCCAGCATTGGCGCCGGTTTATCGACTCGGACAACCCGGTCGCCGCTGCGCTGCTTGCGAAGATGAGGTATAATGAGAGCGAGATCAGAGAGGTGCGGTTCGCTTATTTGCGAATGCTGTTGCGCCTGCGGAGGAAGCTGGATGATGCTAAGCTGGCACTGATCATGTCGGTAGCCGATCTGTACAATAAGTGCGATATCCGCGAGGATGAGTCGCTGCTGCAGGAGCTTGGCGAAAAATATCCGGAGGAGGGAGATATCGTGGACAAATTGATGCCGGCATGGAGCAGGGAAGGGTATGAGAAGGGGATTAAGGAAGGTATTGAGCAGGGCATTGAGAAGGGCATCGAGCAGGGAATGGAGCATGGCGTGGAGACCGTAGCCATCAACATGCTGCGTGAAGGGATGGATCCCGACTTTGTCAGTAAAGTGACGGGATGGCCGGAACAGAAAATTGCCGAGCTGCGCAAAAGGTTTACCAAATGAAGATCAGGCAAGCGAAATCTAACAACATATCGAGCAGGTGACATCAGGTGGAAGTAAACTATTGTTCCGCATGCGGCGGCAAAATGGAAACAAGAGAAGTGGACGGCACGCCGAGAAGGGCCTGCACGCAGTGCAGCTTCGTCCATTGGGGCAATTATAGCATCGGCGTGGGCGCGCTTGTCGTGAAAGACGACAAAGTGCTGCTCGTGCGCAGGGCGCAAGAGCCGGGCAAGGGTTATTGGACCAATCCCGGCGGATACATCGAGCAGCTCGAGCCGATTGAGGAGACGATTGTCCGGGAAGTGCGAGAGGAGAGCGGCGTCGAGGCCCGCGTGAAGGGAATTATCGCGCTGCGGGATCAGCCCAGAAGCATTCATAACGTCTACATTGCGTTCGAGATGGATTACGTCGGCGGAGAGCCGATTCCGGACGGGGTCGAGGTCGACGCCGCCGGGTTTTACAGTATGGAAGAGATGGAAGCGATGAACGTCGCGCCTTTCACGCAATGGCTCGTTGACGTGGCGCTGCACGGCAGTATGGACGGACTGGCGATCGACAGGGAGCCGGTCGTTCCGTTAAACGGGAACGGGTTGTTTCGAGTGTAATCGGACGGATGGGGGATGGGTGATGGGGACGAGACGGTTTCAAGGAATGAGACGGGAAGCGGACAGCCAACGCGCAAGCGACAAGTCGACAGGGAGTTCTCGCGGATCGCACGGCATGCAAGCGGATCAGATGTTTGCCCTGCAGGCGTCGATCGGCAATCAGGCGACGATGGACATGATGGAAGCGACTCCTTCCGAACCTCAGGACAACCTGAAGAGCGGGATTGAGAATTTATCCGGCTACTCGATGGACGATGTGAAAATCCATCGTCATTCCGATAAGCCTGCGCAGCTCAACGCTCATGCATATGCGCAAGGAACCGACATACATGTCGCCTCAGGCCAGGAGCAGCATCTGCCTCACGAGGCCTGGCATGTCGTGCAACAGAAACAAGGTCGGGTATAACGGCTTTGACATCCCCGGTGAGAGGTGCGGCAGTGGAAGGATCAAGGAAAAAGCCGACGATGCAGCACATCGCGGATAAATTGGGCATATCGAAGTCGCTTGTATCCAGAGCGTTGTCGAACGACGCGCAGATCAGCGACAGAACGAAAGAGCAGGTAAGGCTGACAGCGATTGAATTGGGCTATCCGATCAACTCCTCGGCGGCGATCGTGCCCTCCTCGCGCACGGGCAATGTGGCGGTGTTAATGCCGCGTTCGCATCTCAAGGACGCCGAGTTTTGGGGCAAGGTCATCGGCGGAGCGGAGGAGGAGCTTCATCGCTCGGCTTTCAGTCTCGTGCTGGGAGGCATTGCGACGGACGAGCCGGTGAAGGACGGTCTGCCGAGCTGTATAACGGATCGCAGAGTCGACGGAGCGGTGATCATGGGCCGCGTTCCCGTCGGCTACATTGCCGAAGTGATGGCGACGGGGATTCCGGTCGTGTTGGCGGACGTTATGGCGGATAGTCTAAAGCTGGATCACGTGCTTGCGGACAACTTCAGAGGCGGCTGCGAGGCCGCTTCCTTCCTGTTGGAGCAGGGGCATCGGAACTTGCTGTTCGCAGGCGACTCGGACTTCTCGTTTAGCTTCGCGGAACGCAAACGCGGAGCCGAACGAGCTGTGGCGCAATTCGAGTCGACGGAAGGGAAGGCCCCCACCCTCACTTTCGTCGACTCGATTCTGCTTGAAGGAGATAAGCTGGCGCTGCCGGAAGTTGAGTTCTCTGCAGCGCTAAAAGGCGGCGTTACCGCGATCGTGTGCGCTAACGACTCGATCGCCTTCTCCGCCTTGGAGCAGATAGCGGCGCTAGGGCTGAGCTGCCCGCAGGATATATCCGTTGTCGGCTTTGACAATGTCGAACGCTGCGAATGGACCGCTCCATCCTTGACGAGCGTGGATGCGGACAAGGAGACGATCGGCAGGCGAGCCGTCGAATTGCTGCTGCGACGAATGGAGCGGCCGGATGCGCGACCGGAGACATTGTATCTTGCAACGGAGCTCATAAAGCGGAATTCTGTTGCAAATATTATTAATAATTTTATTTAACAAGTTTAAAATAATATTGAAACAACCTCTTTTTGGACGTAAGATCAGATTAGTCTAACGTAGAAAAGAGGTTATTCGTCATGAGGGAAATCGATATCGGCGGCTCGGCATGGGAAGTGAAAGGCTTCTGGCCCTGGGTTCCGATCAAAGGAACAAGCATGGAATTGGGCCAAGAGCTGCTCGGCGTGACGGATTGGCTTCCGGCTACCATACCCGGAGGCGTTCATTACGATCTATATCGTGCGGGACTGATTGCCCATCCTTACAAGGACTTAAACAGCCTGCAATGCGAATGGGTGGAAAACCGTTGGTGGCTGTATCGCACTGAGGTTTCCCGGCCGGAGCAGACTGGCGAGAGGATCGAGCTTGTCTTCAAAGGGCTGGATTACGAGGCGGTCGTTTATGTGGGCGGGAAGCTACTTGGCGAGCACAAAGGGATGTACCACGAAGCGGCGTTCGATGTTACAGCTCTGTTCGAGGAGCGGGCAACGCTCGAAATCGCGGTGCTGCTGAAGCATGCCCCCGACGAAATGGCGCAAATTGGCAAGACGTCGGAAACCTTTACGCAGAAGAGCAGATTCAACTACAAATGGGACTTCTCGACGCGGCTTGTTAACCTGGGGATTTGGGACGATGTCGTGCTTAGAGTCCATGAATGCCATTCGATCGGAGAGGTGTATCTGCATACGGATGCAGCAGCGGCTGAGCGCGAAGGCGGAACGGAAGGGGCAGCTGCGGAAGATATTGAGGGGCGCATCCGGCTGGGCGTCGAAATCGAACAAATCGCAACGGCTGCCGGAACAGAAGCTCAGGCCAATTTGCGGCTGATCGCGCGCTGCTACGATCCGCAGGGAAAGCTTGCAGCCGAACGAGAGACCGAGGCTCGCATCGGAGGGGAGGTCGTTCTTGAGCTGGAGATTCCGCAGGCGCAGCTTTGGTATCCAAACGGGTATGGCGCACAGCCGCTCTACGAGGTACGTTTGCTGCTTCAGGCCGATGGCGTCACCGTGGACGAACGCGTGTATCGTACCGGTATCCGTAAGCTGGAATATGTGGCGAACGAGGGCGCGCCGGAGGACGCTCTTCCTTACACGGTGAAAATCAATGGCAAACGCATTTATATCCGGGGCGTCAACATGACGCCGATCGACCATCTGTACGGCAATGTGACGGACGGACAGTACGCCTGGGCGGTGCGGCTGATGGAGGAAGGCAACGTTAATCTGGTGCGCGTATGGGGCGGCGGGCTCATTGAGAAAACGCGGCTGTACGAGTTGTGCGACGAGAACGGCATTCTGGTCTGGCAGGAGTTTATACAATCCAGCTCGGGCGTGGACAATATTCCGTCGCAGCGGCCGGAGTTTATCGAGCTGCTGGAGCGTTCGGCGCGAGCTGCCCTAGCTTCCAGACGGAATCACGTATCGCTCGTCGTATGGAGCGGAGGCAACGAGCTGATGAGCGAGCCGAATAAACCGTCGGATCTGACCGACGGGAATCTGGCGCTTCTCCGCGATCTCGTGAGAAAGTACGATCCGAACCGGCTGTTCCTGCCGACCTCCGCCTCCGGCCCGGTCGAATATATCACGGAGGAAAAAGGACTGGGCCACGACGTGCACGGACATTGGAAGTACCAGGGCAACCCTCGCCATTATGAGCTGTACGGGGACAATGACAACCTATTCCACAGCGAATTCGGGGTAGACGGACTGAGCCGGAGCAAAAGCCTGCATAAATTTCTCGGCGAAGCCCATCGCGAACCCGTCTCGATGAAAACAAGCATGGTATGGAGGCATCACGGCGAATGGTGGGACACGTTGGAGCGGGATGAAGAGGTTTTCGGACCGATGAAGACGCTGGCCGATTTCTCCGACTGCAGCCAGTGGATGCAGGCCGAGGGGCTGCGTTTTATTCTGGAAGCGAACCGCAGACGCAAGTTCAACAACAGCGGGAGTATTATTTGGCAGCTTAACGAGCCGTGGCCTAATGTATCCTGTACGAATCTCGTCGACTATTACGGAGAGCCGAAGATGGCCTACTACTGGATGAAGCAGGCATTCGCTCCGCTTCACGTCTCGCTGGATTACCGGAAGCTGGACTACGGCAAAGGCGAACCGTTCCGTCATTCGCTGTACGTTCACGCCTGCGAGGCCGGCATTCCCGTTGCGGTGACGGTCGAGGTGCTGGACGTCCAAGGCACGGTGCACCATGTCGCGCGATACGAAGGAACGACGGCGAATGAGCGGGCGCTGCGCATCGGCGAGCTCGATTTTCGCATGCCGGATACGAATGACGGACTCGTGCTGGTTCGAGTGCGCTGCGAGACGGAGCGATGCGATTTCCTGCAGCAGCCCCCGTCCGTCTATTTCTTCTCGATCTCGGATGGGCCGCTGTACGCCGGGGCGCTCACATTCGCCCGCAATGCCAAGACGGCTGTGCGTCGGCATGGGGAATGGCGCTATGCAGAGGGCTTGGCGACGGCGGAGTTTGTCATCGCCAACGAAGGAACGGCAGCGGCTCTGCACGTCCATGCGGAGGAGCTGACGGACCTTTACTGGATGGATACAGACGATCAATATTTCACGCTGCTTCCCGGTGAGACAAGGGTCGTCTCCGTGCGCTGCGTACCTAAGACGGGCGGGGGATTTCTGGCGGAGGAAGTCGACGCTGCCCAAGCTTCCGACGCTTTGCCGCAAATTCGCTTTCGTTCATTTTTGGAGGAACCTACGACCGATTACGAAAGGAACGATGAACAATGACAAACAAGCAAGCGGAGTTGGGACTGTTTTTGCGACGCAGAATGGAGGAGGGCTGGGCCGAAGGCTTCGCCGTTGCCGTCACCGACGTGCAAGCGACCCGCCTGGCGGTCTACGAGGGCGAGACGGCGGCCACCTTAAACAACGAGCGGGTCAGGATCGGAGCCGATACGATCTTTAATGTCGGCTCCGTTACGAAGCCGGTGACCGCCATGCTGCTGGCCAAGCTTGTGGAAGCGGGCGAGTTGACGCTGACCGACAAGGTACGGTCGATCATCCCGGAGTATCCGTTCGAGGATACCGACATCTTTCATCTGCTCTCCCATTCGGCCGGTTACGACAACGAATCGGCCAAGCCGGAGCGCCCGCTTGTGCAGGACGGCGAAGCGGGACGACGGGCGTATTTCGATGCAATCTATCGCATCGCGGACAGGAAGAGCGAGCCGGGGCAATCCGCCCTGTATTTTACCGAAGGCTACGCAATCCTTACCGATCTGATCGAACGCATCGCCGGTACGGATCTGAACAGCTTCGCCCGCGAGACGCTGCTTGACCCGCTGGGCATGACGCGCAGCACCTTCGACGTCGTTGCCGCCCGCGAAGGCAGCGTCGTCTTCCCGATCGCGACGGACGGCAGAGCGATGCTGGAGCTGGCCGATTGGGCGACGACGGGAGACAGCGGTTTGTACACGTGCGCCGAAGACTTGTTGAAGCTGGGACGGCTGCTGCTGAACGGAGGAGCAATCGATGGCCGAGCCGTGCTGCACGAGCGCACCGTTCGCTGGCTGCTGGCCGAAGCGAGCGCCGGTAGGTTTAATAAGACGCCGGCCTTTTGGGTGAAGGGTGCCGAGGATCGCTACGGCTGCTTCGGCGACCTGCATACCTCCTCCGTCGTCGGCCATACCGGCTTTAGCGGCTGCATGCTGTGGATTGATCCCGAATACGCGATCGCTGGAGCGATCGTGACAAACAGTACTCGGCTGCATGAGGATTGGCGCCGCTACAAGAGAATTAACAACCGGCTTTTGAGCCTTGCGGTCGACCGCTCATTCTAGTCGATATCCAAACCTTTTAGCAGGTTCGACATCTGTCGGCTGCCTTGGTGAAGCGCTATCATGGACGTATCTCCCTATTTCCGCATTCGCAGAAAGGATAACGCCATGATCGCCCGCACCAATATGCCCGTCCATACCGCTCAGAGGCGCACGGCTGCCAGTAGAATCGTTCGCTATCTGTCTCGCGAGTGGTCCTCGTGGCTGCTCGTCGTTCCGACGATCCTCGTCTTTTTCGTATTCGCCTGGCAGCCGCTCGTATCGGGTATCGTGCTCTCCTTCTACAAGACGGAGGGCTACAAGGCCGTCGAATTCATCGGTCTGCAAAATTACGTCGACGTCATCCAGAACTCAGTTTTCCGCCAGACGTTGATCAACTCTTTCCTGTATGTCTTCTGGTCGCTCGTCATCGGATTCGCCTTCCCGATTGCCGTAGCCATCATCATTAACGAGCTTCGGCATGGGAAGTCGTTTTTCCGTTTTGCGGTGTATTTTCCCAATATGGTGCCGGCTATCGCCGCATCTATGGTGTGGCTGCTGCTATTCCAGCCCGGCCAGAACGGCGTGCTTAACATGCTGATCTCCTATCTCGGCGTTCCCGCGCAAGGCTGGCTGCAGGACCCGAGCATGACGATCCCGCTGATTGTTATCACGATGACGCTGCGCGGTTTCGGCGGCACCGTTCTGCTGTATTTGGCCAGTCTGCAGGGCATCAACCAGGAGCTGTACGAGGCCGCCTCGATCGACGGAGCCGGCGTCTGGCGCAAGCTGTTTCGCATTACGCTGCCGCAAATCTCGAACATCGTCGGGTTGATGCTGATCCTGCAAATCAGCGGTGTGTTCCAGGTGTTCGGAGAGCCGCTCGTCATGACGGAGGGCGGACCGAACAATGCCTCGATGTCGCTTATGCTGCAAAGCTACTTCTATGCTTTCAGATACTTCCAGGCGGGTCACTCGATGGCGCTCGGAGTCATTACATTCCTGATCCTGATGGTGCTGACCGTCGTCTATTTCTGGCTGGACAAAAAGTTCGACAAGGAGGCGTAACCTGTGCGCAAAACGGAAGTAACGGGCATTATTGGACATTTGGAATACAAAACTCCGGGCGTCAGGCTGCTATACGGGCTGCTGTTGTTGTTGATGATCGTGCTTGCGATCGTCTGCCTGTTCCCGTCGATCTGGGTCATGGTGTCCAGCCTGAAGGATATCAAGGAATTTTATCGAATGCCGCCGACGCTGCTTCCCGAGACGTTCGACATCGGCAAGCTGGGCGAAGCCTGGAATGAGCTAAGGTTCATGCGTTATTATGTCAACACGGTGTATATGACGGCCGGCTCCGTGCTGTTCTGTCTGCTGTTTAACGGACTGGCGGGTTACTTCTTCTCCAAGCTGAAGCCGCGCGGAAGCGCATTTCTGTTCACGCTAATCGTCTGGACGCTGCTGCTTCCGAATACGGTGGGCATGGTTCCGTTATTTTCGAACATCGTCGATTTTCCGCTGCTGCATCTGAATCTGACGAATACGTTTTGGCCCATGTGGCTAATGGCCGCGGTCAACCCGGTCGTCATTCTGATCTTCAAAAGCTTCTTCGACAACATTCCGCAATCGCTGCTCGAAGCGGCGAAGATAGACGGTGCGACGAAAATCGGAATCTTCGCCAAAGTCGTCATCCCGCTCAGCGTGCCGGTGCTCGTCACGATTACAATTCTGACCGTCAATGCGGTATGGATGGACTTCTTCTGGCCGTTCATGGTGCTCAAGGATCAAGCGAAGTGGACGGTCATCGTCGCCATCTACAATATGCGCAGTCAAATGCCGATCGATCTGCAGTTTATTACGCTGACGTTCGCCATTGTGCCGCCTGTCGTCTTCTTTATCCTATTCCAAAAATCGATTATGAAGGGCTACACGTTCAGCGGAATCAAAGGCTGACCCGGGAAACGGACAGAATCGCAAACCGTTTCGCACTTTTGCAGCCTACTGGCCGATTCCGACGGTATGGTAACCTGAGAACGCACTCAGAGAAAGCGCTTTACAACATTTCGATATGAAGAGAGGGTTCAGAGAATGACAACTGCACAACGGAAAAAAATCGGGCTTTCGACGGTCTGGCTATTGATCGCTGCATTACTGTTATCCGCGTGTTCGGGAGGGGGGAGCAAGGAGGAAAAGCCGTCCGAAACCTCGTCGCCGACCGCCCAGGCGTCCCAGACGGCCAGTTCCGAGCCGTCAAGCGAAGAGCCGCAACCGGTTACGATCAAGATCGGCAACTGGCCGAAGCCTAACGACGAAGCGTCGACTCAACTGTTCGCCGATCTGGAAAAGAAAATGAACGAGAAGTATCCGTACGTGACGATCGAGCGCGACGAATGGGGCTACGACGTCGTATCCTTCCTGCCTAAGGCGGTCAGCGGCCAGCTTCCGACTCTCTACGATTCCTTCTACACGGAAGCGGATAAAATTATTAAAGCCAATTACTCCGCCGATATTACCGACATGATGAAGAAGTATGGCTTTGATACCGGCATCAATCCCGAGCTGCTCAAGCTGGTGGAGCGGGACGGCAAATATTACGGCTTGCCGAAGGACGGGTATGTGATCGGCGTCATGTACAACCTTAACGTTTTCAAAGAAGCCGGACTGTTGGATGCGAACGGAGTGCCGAAGTTTCCGAAAACGTACGAAGAGCTGGCACAGACTGCAGTCGCAATCAAAGAAAAAACAGGCAAGCCTGGCTTCTTCTTCCCGACAAAGACGAATCAGGGCGGCTGGATGTTCATGAATATCGCTTGGGCGCACGGAGCCGACTTCGAGGAGCAGGTGGACGGCAAATGGAAAGCGATTTTCAACTCGCCGGAAGCGGTGCAGGCTCTGCAGTACGTTAAAGATTTGAAATGGAAATATAACGTTCTGCCGGACAACAATCTGGTCGATATGAACGATCTGCTGATGTCGTTCGGCACCGACCAGGCAGGCATGGCGTTCGGCATGTACGAGTTCCTCGCCCCGCTTGTCCTGAATGCCAAGATGTCCAAGGACAGCCTTGCGCTGTCGGCACTTCCTGCCGGACCGGCTGGACAGGCAGCACTGCTCGGAGGAGGATTGCACATGTTCGCCCCTGGATCTACTCCGGAGCAGCTGGACGCGACGTTCAAGTGGCTTGATCTGCGCGGCCTGAATCCGAAGGCAACGCCGGAAGCGCTCGAAGCGCTGGAGGCGAATCTGAAAATCCAGGTTGAGCAAGGTTACCCGGTAGGCCCGCAAGGGCTGCAAATTTGGACCGATCCGGAGCGCGTTGCGGCGGAGCGAGAGATTGTCAAGAAGTATGAGAATGTAAACATGGCATTGTTCGAGGACTATATGAAGAACGGTTCCAACGGTCTTCGTCCGGAGCCGCCGGTTAACGCGCAGGAGCTGTACAAGGCGCTTGACGTCGTGATCCAGGCGGTGCTGACAAACGAGAAGGCCGACCCGCAGAAGCTGCTTGACCAGGCGGCAGCGGAATTCCAACGCGATTATCTGGACAAAGTGCAATAAGCGAGAGTTGGGGCTGTCTTATAAGCAGAGTTGTACAAGATTATTGATGAAGTGAAAAGTGCATCTATCTCCTGTAGACTGCCTCATACGCTCCTGAAATCACCCTATCACGGGTTTCCCAATTCAGATTTCGGGAGCGTATAGCATCGGAAGGAGATAGATGCACATGCAGCACTCATCCATCAATAATCATTTTGTATGACTCTGCTTTCCTATAAGACAGTCCCATTCCGAGCTTATGATAGAATGAGAGAAAGAATCGAAGGAAGGGAGAGCGGGCGGGATGTTCCAGCGGCTTCATCTTAGAATTCAAGTCGCGCTGCTGACGGCCGTGCTGCTGTACATCGCGTTGTCCAGCTGGGTCGTCTACAGGACGATGGAGTCCCGCGGAATGGAGTCTTTGCAGCGGATGTCCGTGCAATACACCGGCCAGCAGCACCAGAACGCCGAGCTGTTCAAGCGCTGGCTGGAGGAGACGGTACAGATCGTCGCGAACAGAGAGGGCATCGGGGAAGCACTGTCGGGCAAACGCTACGACGAATCGCTGCTGCCGCTGCTCGACGGCTTGCGCGCTTCCAATGTGGACTTGTCGAGCTTGGTGTTATACGGACGGCAAGGCGCCGTGTACTCGTCGGGCAACATTACGAGCATCCGCAATCTGGAACAGCTTACGGATGAGCCGGAGATCGGCCGCTTCCTTCGTTCCGGAACGACATCGGAGTGGATGGCGCTGGACGCCTCACGACTTTATTACCCTTACGGCGGCAAGGCTCGCAAAAGTTTATTTCATTTTACGAGAATTACCGACTCGAACGGAGTACTGCTCGGAGTACTTCAATTCGAGACCAGCCTCCCCAAGCTTGCCGGCTTCTTCCGCTCGGAGCCGGGCACGCTGTACGGCGGCAATCGGGTATATGTCGCCGCCGCCGACGGGCAATGGCTGGATGTGAACGGCCTTAATGCCGAGGTTTCAGAGGAGACGGACGCCGCGTCTGTACGCTTTTCAGGCGAGCGTTTGGAGGCGGAGATTGAGGGCGGCATTCTGCTGATGTACGCCTTGGAGCATTCTGCAGACCGGATTGCTATCGTGATTCCGAACGATCAGATGAGGGGAGAACTCGGCAAGCTCGGAGCGATTCTCATTGCCGTCAACGTGGCGATGGCGCTGCTCTTCGTTCTGCTTGCCCGCCGACTATCTTTGAGCATTACCGTCCCGCTTACCGCTCTCTTCCGCAAAATGCGCGAAACGATGAAGGAGCCTTCCCCGAAGTAATTACTTCAGGGAGGGCTCCTTGCGTATGCGTACCGTGACGGTCGTACCTTGCCCGCGCTCGCTGCGTACCGTCAGACCGCAGTCGCCGCCGTATTCCAGCTTGATTCGCTCCTGCACGTTGCGAAGTCCATACCCGCTGCGAAACAGCGTCTGATCGTCGGCTGTCCCGAACGGCCGATCTTCGCGAAAACCGACTCCGTCGTCCGCCACCTCGAATACGATCATATCCCCGCTTGTCTCGGCGGTTACCGTAATCAAGCCTTTGCCGCGTTTTTCGCTGATGCCGTGCTTGATCGCGTTCTCCACCAGCGGCTGCAAAATCAGCTTCAGAATGCGCAGCTGTCGCACCTCGTCGGGAATGTCGTAGCGAATCTCGAATTTGTCCGGGAACCGCATCAGTTCGACGGTAACGAAGCTTTGCACGAGACGGACCTCCTCCTCCACCGGAATGAATTTGTCCCCTTTGTGCAGGCTGATGCGGAAGAAGGTCGCCAGCGAAGCGATCATTTTCTCGATGTCGGGCTGCTTCTTGAGTCTTGCAATCCAGGCGATCGCGTCCAGCGTGTTGTACAAAAAATGCGGGTTAATCTGCGACTGCAGCGCGACCAGCTCCATCTTGCGCTGCTTTTCCTTTTCCTCGTCGTTCTCGTTCAACAGTTGGTTGATGCGCTCCACCATCTGATAGTAGCTATTTTCCAGCTCATTGATCTCGTCGCCTCGGAGATGCCGCGTTTCCAGCGCCTTTAGCCCGGTTTTGCCGATTGTACCGATCTGTCTTCGCAGCCGGAGCACCGGATCGGTAATTTTTGCCGCCAGAATCAGGGATAACGCCAGCAGGAACAGGAAGGTCACGGCAGCGAACGCGATTGCGGCCCGATTGCCTTCAGACACGGCCGTCAGCAGTTCGGGGCTGGAGACGACACTCACAAACTTCCAATCGATGCCAAGCGCTTGCAGCCTTTTGTTAAGCGGATACGTAATGACCAGATGCGATTGGCCGTTCAGCGTTACCGATCGATATCCCGCGCTGCTGCCGGGATGGAGCAGGTCGGTCTCCGGCAGATCGTCTCCTAATCTCGCTTTGTCCGGATGGGAGACGAGACGGTTGCCGTTCCCGGCAATGAAGGAGTAGCCGAGCCCTTCCATACTGTTTTCGTATACCTCGTAAAACTCCGCTTCTTTAATGTAGAAAATAATGTCTCCGATACTCTGGCCGGTATTAAAGTTGCGCAGCCGCTGTCCGAAAGGGATGTAGGCCGTCCCGTCAAGATCGTGCTTAACCGTCCCCACAACCGGAATGCTGGAGGTGCGTATTCGATGCAGGAACAGGTCGTCCGGTCGTTCCGCGATATGACTTTCGTCGAGCAGCCGATAGGAGTCGGAGGTTCCCGTAATAACGAATACGTCGCCGATCAATTCGTTGCGGTCGATAATCTGCGACGCCAGCGTTCGGAAACGCTTCTGCTTGTCGTCCTGCGCGAGACTGTCGTCCTCTACCAGTCGATAGATGTCTGAGTTGACCAGAAAACGCAGAAACAGCATCTGGATGTCGTCGACGAGCAATTCGATGCTGAGACCGATCTGAATGTGAGTTTGCTCGACGTGCCGGTAAAGGCTGTTTTTCAAATATTTCTGGGAGAAAACGTTAAACACGACGAGCATAAGCGTCAGATGCAGCGTTAATCCGGCCAGCAGTACGAAGACGATCCGCGACCGGATGTTCAGTCTCCGCAGCCCTCCCGCCGCGTTATCCTTCTGTTCTTGCATATTCGCTCGGTGTCATTCCGGTCATTTTTTTGAAAATCTGGCTGAAGTACTTCGCGTCCCCGAAGCCGACCCGGTCGCTCACTTCATACACCCGATAGCGAGGGTCGCGCAGCATCAGCTTCGCTTCTTCGATGCGGCATTCCGTCAGACATTCGTAGAACGTCTTGTTCAATTCCTTGCGGAACAGATGCATGAGATGGGTTGGACTGACGAACACCTCGGCTGCAACCTTCTCGACGGTAATGCTTTCGGCGTAATGGCGGCGAATGTAGGCTAGCGCACCGCGGATTTCCCGCCGAGTCGCCATCTCGTCCGCGTCCTCGGCATACCAGACGCCTCCGATGCTGGTCGCGGCTTTCTGGACGGCTTCAACCGCGCTTCCGTAGGAAGCGTTCAGCTCTGCGAGCTTGGTGGCGGACCTGCCGATACCTATAGCAAGCTCCGGTTCCCCAGCTTGTTTGGCTCGGGCGGCGAGTCCATAGCCGAAAGCCCGGATACGACCCAGCGTCTCGTTCCATTCATCGGTTACCTTCAACACAACGGTCCATTGCCCCGGACCGGACGGCACGACGGCTTCCGTTTGCAGAGAATGCGCTTTCAGTTCGGCGCTCATGGTCGATTCCGCGATAAGCGCACTTCCGGAAGCGGAAGGGGAGGCGGTCTTATCCTTAGGCTCAAGCACGACGGCAGTTATATACCCCGGTCGCATATCAAGCCCCAACAGTTGCCGTTTGCCCGCGATTTCCTCCTCCTGCCGGATTCTGCCGTGCAGAAGATCGAGCCAGAACTGCCGGGATATGGCGGGAAGCTCGCTTTTCAGTTGGCCGTAGTAATCGCGATCGCGCAATCTTGCCTGCGCCTCAAGACCAATCGCGCGGACGGAGGCTGCCAGTTCGTCGGTATCGACCGGCTTAAGCAGGTAGGATGAGGCTCCGTGGCGGATCGCCGCCTGGGCGTATTGAAATTCGTCGTAGCCGCTCAGCACGATGATTCCCGCGTTTAACCGATTCTCTTTAATTTTCTCAATGAATTCAATTCCGTTCATATAGGGCATGCGAATGTCCGTGACGATAACGTCAGGCTTGTGCTGCATCGCCAGCGACAGACCGTCCGCGCCGTTATCCGCTTCTCCAATAATCTCAATGCCGTGCGAGGCCCAGTCGATTGTCTCCCGAATGCCCATGCGCACCAAATATTCGTCGTCGACGACAAGCGCTTTCAACATGCTGCTCACCCCATGTCAGACTGATCGGATGCTGCTGTATGACCATTTCGACAATCCGGGAAGAAAAACCTTCCGTATCGCCAAGCTGAGCAGGATGGCAAACCATTTCGCAGTATCTCGGGCTACAGCGAGGGGAAAAAGCCATGATACGATGGGCGGGAAAACGCAGCGACCGGAGGGGAAAGAAATGAATGACGTAGGAAAGTGGAAAAAGCGGAGTTCGGCGCCGTTTGCACTAACGATGACGCTCGCTGTTCTGCTGCTTGCGGCAGGCGCGTTAGCCGTGTCGTATAGTCGGACAAGCTTCAGCCCCGCGTCTAAACAGTCGGAGCTTGCGATAAATGGCGAGCCCGTAACGGCAGAGGAGCTGACGCTGTACGTCAGCCGAAATCGCGCACTGGTGGCCGATTATTTCCGGCAAACTTACGGAGCCGAGTATTCAGAGGGTTTTTGGTCGGCCTCGTATTCCGGGGAGATTCCGCTCTTCAAGCTAAATGAGAGAGTGAAGGAGCAGTTTATTCGCACGAAGGTAGAGCTGCTGTTCGCCAAGCGCGCGAGTGTCGAGGAGAACATCGGTTATGGGCATTTTTTGGAGCGGCTGAAGGTCGAAGGCGAACGCCGCGTCGCAGCGGTCAAGCGCAACGAAGCGGTTTACGGACCGACTCGGCTGGATGCGCAGAGCTACTACTTCCATGAATTATCGCTGATTCGAAAAGCTACGATAGAAGCGATGCTGGTCGACGGAATTCTTTCAGTGTCGGAGACGGAGCTGAAGGAGCAATATGAGGCGTTTAAGACGGCAGCCGCCGGGGCTGAGGAATCGACGAGCGTGCAATGGGCATCGATGGCGTACGGGGATGCCGCCGTTGGGAATCCAACCAAAAAACAGGCTTACGAGATGATGCGAGAGCTTCAGTCTGCTCTGTCCTCCGGAAGCTCGTTAAAGGAGGAGGCCGGTTTACTAGGCATTCCGGTAATAAGCGCGATACTGAATGAAACGGCCCGCCGTTCGTATGCCATGGACTATCCGGCGGCGATCGGCGCGATCGACGACTTGGAGGCAGGGGAAGTCAGCGAGCTGATGGAGGAGAACGGAGCATACCATCTGATTAATGTAGAAGCGAAAATGGCGGCTGTGACTCCGGAGTATGAGGAAGTCCGCGGCAGTCTTGCCGAGCGGCTGGCGGAACGGAAGTATGAGCAGCTTGTCGAGACGGAGGCAGGAAGGGCGGATGTTCAGTGGGATGATGAAGCGGCAGCGGCGCGGATCGGCTTGGCGCTTGGGGTTGATTAGCCGGATTAGGCGATTTTGCGCAGGGTGACCGTCCTTTTCACAGGATTCCCTACTGTCGGAGGATGATTTTTCTCTGATAAAGTTCAAACAGCGCGATCGAAAGAAAGCGCTTTACTAGAAGAGGAGGAGACAAGATGATGTTCAGAAAAGGGTTAAGCTTGATCTTGGCCGCGCTGCTGATGTTTACGGTCGCGCCTGGAACGCACAGAGCTTTCGCGCATGCGGAGGTGACAATCAACGATCCGCTGGAGGATGGCTCGCTTGTGTTTTCGCACACCGCCAACTGGCTCTTCGACACGACGAACCCGTCGTATTTCGGAGGCGATGCGTCCAGACTCGTCAGAACGAACACCGCAACGGCTTCGATTGTATACCAGCTTCAGCAGATGCAGGATTTCAGCATTGTCGCGCATGCTTATGCTACCTCTGCCGGAACGGTGAAGGTGTACAGGTCTGCTAATCGTCTGGTTTGGACGGAAGTGCCAACCGTGCAAAGCACTCCGGTTGCTACCGGCGACCCGGCATGGAAGTCATCCACCTATTCTCCTGCGGCTGCACTGCCTACGGGGGTACAATATCTGAAAATCGAGCTAAGCGGAGGCAGCGCCAATTGGCATCTTCAGCTCGGTTCGATTAAAGTCTCGAATGTGTCCTCCGCTCCCGTCACGGTGACGGACGACCTCGCGAACAATTCCAAGCTGCATGCGTTCACCTCCGGCTGGACGATCGATTCCACGAACGCGGCTTTCTTCGGCGGCGACACGAACCGCAAAGTTCGCACCGGGCTGACCGCTCAATCGATTACGTATCATCTGCACAACATTCAAGCCGCTTCGGTCAAGCTGCACAGGTACGCCGGCTCGACGGGGGTGTTGAAGATGTACGGTTCTCCCGACGATACCTCGTGGACGGAGCTGCTGACCGTTCAAGATACGCCGGTGTCGACCGGAGATCCCTCCTGGTCGTCGTCCAATTACAGTCTTGTCGGCAAGCTTCCGAGCGGTATCCACTATTTGAAAATTGAGCTGAGCGGCGATCTGGCCAACTGGCTGATGCAGCTCGGTTCCGTTACCGTGTCCAACGTGTGGGGCGGAGTAGGCAGCACGGGCGGATTGGGCGACTATTACGTCGATTCCGCAAGCGGCAGCGACGCCAACGACGGCTTGTCTCCGGCAACCGCCTGGAAAACGTTCGCGCACGTCAACAACACGATTTT
>PJUD01000454.1_pt1 | contig 21683 bp, 19 predicted proteins | sample 1512341 | NCBI WGS metagenome assembly PJUD01 (sample SAMN08177675, study PRJNA422409) | Feces metagenome, whole genome shotgun sequencing project. | isolation source: Chicken feces (3) enriched on wood chips: beechwood xylan treatment | host: Gallus gallus | place: USA: Madison | collected 2015-01-15 | reverse complement strand
CGAGGTGTTGTCGCGCGTCGTGGGGCGGCTCGATATTAGCGACATTAAAATTTTCGAGACGAATACGGATGAGATTGTGCGCGAGATTTATCAGTCGGGCAGCGCCGAAGCGCCGCGCGATTTGTCCGCCCTGAGCGAAGGGGAGACAGGAGCCGGGGACCGCGAGAACGAGAAGACGGAGGCGGGAGCGGCGCGATGATGAGCATGTACTTGGATTTCGTCCGCATCCGGTTTCTGATGATGCTCGCTTACCGGGTCAACTATTACAGCGGCATTGTGATCTACGCGATCAACATCGGGGCGTATTATTTTTTGTGGAAGGCGATTTTCGGCGAAGCGGAGACGCTGCAGGGGTTCACCGTTATCCAGATGTCCACTTATGTGGCTGTGTCGTGGATGGCGCGGGCGTTTTATTTTAACAACCTGGATCGGGAAATTTCGAATGAGATCGTCGACGGAAGCGTGGCGATCCAGATTATTCGGCCATATTCTTATTTGCTCGTGAAAATGATGCAGGGCTTCGGCGAAGGGCTGTTCCGCTTGCTGCTGTTCATGATTCCGGGGATGATCGTCGTTTCGTTTATTTTTCCGCTGGAGCTGCCGACCGATCCGGTGCAGTGGATCGTTTTCTTCGTCATGATCTGGTTCAGCTTTCTGATTAATACGCAGCTTAACCTGCTGACGGGACTGGGCGCATTCTTCTTCGAGAACAATCAAGGGATTATGTCGATGAAAAGAATTATGGTCGACCTGCTGTCCGGCGTCGTCGTTCCGATTGCTTTTTTCCCGGGCTGGGCGATTTCGATTATGAACTGGTTGCCGTTTCAGGCGATTACGTATTTGCCGGGCTCGGTGTTTACAGGGCGAATTCAGGGGGCGGACGTGTGGAATGCGCTGCTCGTGCAGGTCGCTTGGACGGTCGTGCTGATCGTACCGATTATGCTCGTATGGCGCGCGGCGCGGCGTCGTCTGTTCGTGCAAGGGGGTTGAGAAAATGAACCGATTCGCGTTTACATTGGGCTTGTATCGGGATTATTTGGCCAACTATTTGAAGACGAAGCTGAGCTACCGCGCCGATTTCTGGATCGAGGTGCTGTCGGATCTGCTGTTTAACGGGCTGAACCTGGTGTTCATCTTCATCGTGTTCATGCATACGCCGTCCCTTGGCGGCTGGAGCGAGGCGGAGGTCGTGTTCGTCTACGGGTACTTTATGCTGGCTTCGGGGCTATTCTCGACGTTCTTCAGCGCCTGGAACTTCAGCGAGCGATACATCGTCAAAGGGGAGATGGATCGGGTGCTCACCCGTCCGGCGCATTCTCTGGTGCAGGTCATGCTGGAAAATATGGACCCGCCCGCACTGTTCGGAGGGCTCGTCGGCCTCGCGATTCTGATTTCGTCATGGACGACGCTTGGTCTGCCATTCCACTGGTACGATCCGCTTGTGTTGATTGTGATGGTGCTCGGCTCTTGCTTCATCTATATGGGCATCTATACGGCGATGGCGGCGATCTCGTTCTATTCGGACGCGCCGACCGGCATCGGGCCGCTCATCTACAACATTCAGAACTACGGCCGCTACCCGGTGGAAATCTACAATAAAACAATCAAGTTTCTGCTGACGTGGCTGCTCCCGTTCGCATTCGTGGGCGTGTACCCGGCTTCATTTTTCCTCGGGCGCTTGGAGGAATGGTGGATGCCGTGGCTGACGCCGGTCGTCGGCCTCGTCTTCCTGACGATTGGCATTTCGTTCTGGAACTACGGCGTGAAGCGGTATCGCGGGGCGGGGAGCTAAGAGTCAACTGTAAAGAGATGGCGGTGCGAGGAAGGTACCTTGCATTGCCGTCTTTTTTTGGTAACGGTTGAAGAGGGAGGAGCGGAAAAATAAAGCGGGAAGTCCGCGCTAATTTTGTCGCAAGGAGGAAAAGTGCGGATTTAGAGCAGAAAATTCTCCTTAAAATATAAAAAAGTGGAGAATCGAAAAAATAAGGTGGGAAATCCGCATTAAATAACTGAAAAATGGTGCGAAATCGAATTTAAGGCGGGGTTCCCGCTTTAAATCAAAAAGGCGTAGTGCATCCTGCGAACAGATCGAACTAAGACGGCAATGATACGTTCGTGCAGTGGGGGCCTAAGAAACTGCCTCGAGTTCCGCGGACGACAACTGGGAAGCGATGAACACTGGGTCAATCGGGGGTCTTAATGATGTTGCGTACACGGCGGAGCCTATATTGGCTGTTCGCTAGTCAGAGCTGATCTATAGGGCATGTATCTCCCAGAGCGAACCGGGGCAGCGGAGGGAGATACATGCCCTTTTTTTCCGTTATTCGATGCTTCGCTTATGACTTGTAGATCATCCCAGCTCCCTTCAGAACATATGATCACTGCCGAAAATTTGTTCTTGCAAACCCTTTCAGATCGGAGTATGATAGCTACAGAACAAAAATTCTGAAATGAACATTTGTTCATAGAGGGAGGGGGCACGGAGTATTGTGAATGAGGTAAGTCAAGAAAAGAGAAGGCTGCTAGTCAAAGTAAGCACGTTGTACTATATGGACGGACTGAACCAGCAGGAAATCTCCGAGCGGCTCGGCATCTCGCGTCCGCAGGTCAGCAGAATGCTCGCCGCCGCCAAATCCGAAGGCATTGTTCAGATCAGCATACGCAATCCGTACTCGGAAGAGCAGATGTATGAGCGGGCGGTTGCGGAAACCTTCGGAATCCACGATGTGATTGTCGTTCACGTCCCGGAAGCGGATCGCCAGACGATGGAGCTGCACGTCGCTCGCGCGGCGTCGGCGCTATTGGAAAGCGCGATCAAGGACCGCGACGTTGTCGGGATAATGGCTGGACGGACGATCGCTTCCGTCGGTCGGGAAATTCAGCACGTCGGTCGCAAGGAAGTCAAATTCGTCCCAATGATTGGCGGATTCGGCGCAGACGGCGGCGCGTGGCATGCGAATACGAATGCCAGAGTGTTCGCCGAGAATTTCAGGGGCCGGCATTTTCTGTTGAACGCCCCGGCAGTCGTCGCTTCTGCGCAAGCGCGGGAGATGTTCCAGAGCGAGGCGGAAATTTCCAAAGTGCTGGAAGCCGCCAAGAAGGTTTCGCTGGCTCTGATCGGAATCGGCCAAGTTTCGGAGGAAGCGACAATCGTCAAGTCCGGATACTTCAGCGAGGAAGAGATGAACGGTGTGCGCGACCAAGGAGCGGTCTGCAACATCTCGACCTCCTTCCTGAGCGCCGAGGGTGAGCGGGTTCACTATGATGGAGAATCGCGGATGATCGGATTGTCCATCGAAGAAATTCGAGCCATCCCGAATGTCATTGCCGTTGCGACTGGGAATGATAAAGTAGAGGCGATCGTCGCCGCGCTTAGAGGCAAGTTCATGGACGTGCTCGTTACGGACATGGAGACGGCCAAAGGACTTCTGGAGTGGCAGCGCAACCATCCTGCCCGTTAATCGGGCGGGGTCTGCGCGACTAAACGTTCTTTTCACCTACTATCAAGGGGGCAATAACAGATGAAAAAAGCAATTCTAGTTATGGCAGCGCTTCTATTGACAATTGGTTTGACAGCTTGCGGAGGAAATTCCGGCGGCAAGGACGGTTCCAAGACGATCTCGATTTTGACGCCTTATCTGTCTTCCGTCACGACCAACGAAATGGTCGAATCTCTGAAGAAGCAAGCGGCGGACAAAGGCTGGAAGGCGAACGTCGTCGATACGAAAGGCGATATGGGACAGCTGGCTAGCCGGATGGAGGACGTTATTTCCTCCAAGACCGATGCGATCGTGCTCGTCAGCACCGATCCTAATCAACTGAAAAGCCAAATCCAACGCGCCAAGGATAAAAGCATTCCGGTATTCGGCGCCGACTCCGGCTACATCGAAGGTATGGTCATGAATGCAACGAGCGACAACAAGGAAATGTCCAAGATGATTTCCGAGCATCTGTTCCAGGCGGTTGGCGATCAAGGCAAAATCGTTATTCTGACTCACCGTCCGCATCCGGGCGTACTGGCTCGTACGGTGCAGCTGGATGAACTGCTGAAAAATAAACCGAATATCTCCGTCGTTACCGAGCAGCAAGTCGAAGTCCCGGGACCGATCGAGAACGCGCGCAAGCAGATGGAAAGCTTGCTGCTGTCCAACAAGGAGGCAGGCTCCATTACGGCAGTATGGGCCGGCTGGGACGAGGCGGCGATCGGCGCCGCCCAAGCGATCGAAGCGGCGGGACGCAAGGATATCGTCGTGACCGGCATCGACGGCAACAGCCAGGCGGTGGAGATGATCAAGAAAGGTTCTCCGCTGGTCGCCACGGTTAAGCAAAACTTCACGGGCATGACGGAAATCGTCGTTAAACAAATCGAGCTCGTATTCGCGGGCCAGCCTGCGGAAGGCACGGAGCTGTACGCTCCGGCCAGCCTGATTACGAAAGACAACGGGTAATCCCGCTAGAGCAACTACGAACGCATAGCGGCAAAGCGGCCCAAGGCTGCTTTGCCCAATTCGGAAGCAAGGAGGGTTTCCATTGACCCTACTGAAGGTCGCAGGACTGAACAAAGTGTTTGGGCAGCATTATGCGCTATCCGACGTGAGCTTCGAGATCGCGGCGGGCGAAGTGCATGCGCTCGTCGGCGAGAACGGAGCGGGCAAGTCGACATTCATTAAAATTATGACCGGAGTCTATTCCCTTGATGCAGGGACGATCGAATGGAAGGGACAAAAGGTGGATATCCCCAATCCGGGAGCGTCCCGCAAAATCGGCATCAACGTGGTGCATCAGGATCGTCACCTCGTTCCGTCTTTTACCGGCTACGAGAACCTGTTCGTCGGATTGGACTACCCGACCCGCGGAGTCGGCGTTAACTGGAAAGCGATGAAGCGGCGGGCGGAGCAGCTTCGCAGCGACTTCGGCGTCGAGATCGATCTGAACAAGACGGCCGATCGGATGTCGCCGCCCGAGAAGACGATGCTGGAGATTTTGCGCGCGATGATGCTCGAATGCCAGCTGTTGATTCTCGACGAGCCGACCGCTTCGCTGACCGATCAGGAGGCGGAGAAGCTGTTCGCGTTGATCGGGCGCTTAACGGCGCAAGGAACGGCGATTCTGTATGTCTCTCACCGGATGGACGAGATTTTCCGGCTGTCCGATCGGATTACCGTATTTCGCAACGGGCAGCGAGTCGACACGGTCAACACCGCGGAGACGGACAAGGAGCAGCTGATCCGGCTGATGAGCAATGCGGAAGTGAAGAAAAGCCAGAAGCGGGCGACGGTTAAATCTGCGGCGGACAAGGTGCTCGAAGTCGACAGGCTGTCCACGAAGGACGGCAAAGTCCGGGATGCGAGCCTGAACGTGCGCAAAGGCGAAATCGTCGGCATTTTCGGACTTGCCGGAGCCGGGCGGACGGAGCTGCTGGAGACGATCTACGGACTTCGAAGTCCGTCTGGCGGAAGCATCGCCGTATCGGGTCGTGCCGTGAAGGCGCCTGCGCCGAGAAGCTCGATCGAGAACGGCGTCGTCCTGATTCCGGAAGAGCGCAAGCGCGACGCGCTGGTGCTCGGTATGACGATCAGGGAGAATATGACGCTGCCCGTACTGAAACGATTTTCCGGCATGCTCAAGCTTCGCGCTCGCCGCGAACGCGATGAGGTAAATGCGTGGATGAAGGAAATGAACGTCAAGGCGGCCGGCTCCGAGCAAGCGATCGGCCAGCTCAGCGGAGGCAACCAGCAGAAGGTCGTATTCGCCAAAGCGCTGTTGTCGGATCCCGTCCTGTTCCTCTGCGACGAGCCGACTCAGGCGGTAGACGTCATGACGCGCGAAGAAATTCACCGACTGCTTAAAGCGCAGGCCGACAAAGGCTGCGGCGTCCTGTTCGTCTCCTCGGATCTGCAGGAGGTGCTGGACATCGCGGATCGGCTGTACGTTCTCCACGACAGCCGCATCGTCGCCGAGTTGGACAACGACGGCGTTACGCCGGAGCAAGTGCTCGGATATTGCTATAGTCACGGAAAAGGAAGTGAACAACATGGTTGAGACGCGTTCGGGCATTTCTTACGTCCGGCTGCTGCGCAGTTATGGAACGGTTGCCGCCGGAATTTTGATCATTCTTGCATTCTCCGCGTTAAGTCCGAATTCGTTCATGACGATCGATAACGCCATTAATATAAGCCGGCAAATTTCTTTCCTCGTCATCATCGCTCTGGGAGCGACTCTGGTTATGGCCGTCAGCGAGTTCGACTTGTCGGTGGGGGCGCTGGCCAGCTTCGGCGGCGTATTCGCGGCCAAGATGGCCGTTGCCGGCTATCCGATCTGGGTTGCCTTCCTGGCGCCGCTCGCTGCAGCGTTCGTCATCGGTTTTATCAATGGCTGGATCGTAACGAGGTTCCGCGTGCTCTCCTTTATTACGACGCTGGCAATGGGCACGATTCTTGGCGGCTTGAACTTCAAGCTGACCGGCGGAGCGACCGTATTCGAGAACATTCCGGAAAGCTTCCGTTATCTCGGCCAGACGGAGTGGGCGGGCATTCCGGTCTTATCCTTCATTATGCTGCTGATGACGGTGCTGTTCTGGTATGTGATGACGCACATGTCCTTCGGACGAAAGCTGTACGCGATCGGCGGCAACGAATCGGCTTCCCGCGTCGCGGGCGTCAAAGTCGCGCTAAACAAAAACATGGCGTTCGCGCTGTGCGGCATGCTGGCCGCCCTGACCGGAATTCTGATGGCGTCTCGTCTAGGGTCGGCCCATCCGACCGGAGGAGACGGACTGTTCCTGTCGGCTTATGCCGCGGCTTTTCTGGGGATGACCTCGTTTAAGGAAGGCGTGCCGAATATATGGGGGACCTTTGTCGGCGCGGCCATTATCGGCATTCTGGCCAACGGTCTGACGATTCTTAACGTTCCTACGTTTATGCAGGACGTCATTACCGGATGTATCGTCATCGCGGCCGTTCTGATGCAAAAGCTGGGACGTGGCAATTCATGATGCGGACTCTGAAAATGCACAGCCAATACAACATAGAAGCTTATCGCGCAGCCAAGGAGAGAGAGGAGGCGCTGCTCCTCGGCTACTTGGTAGCGGGCGATCCGGCAATCGACGAGTCCTTCGAAATGATCCAAGCCAGCGCATTGGCGGGCATTGATATTATTGAACTGGGCGTGCCCGGTCCGGACCCGTTCATTGACGGCGACGTTATCAAACGCGCGCACAAGCGCGCGCTGGACGCCGGAGCCGGAATATCGGAGGGCTTGATGGCGCTGTGGCGCAAAGTCCGGCGCGAAGTGCCCCGTCCGATCTGGGCGATGGGCTATCGGAACGAGCTTGTGGAAGCGGGGCTGTACCGGACGCTGACGCAGGAGAAGTTGGTCGACGCTCTGGTGCTTCCCGATTGCTCTCTCGAAGAGCAAATTCGGATTCAGGAGGAAGTCGGCCCGGCGGGCGTCGACGTGATCCGCTTTATTAACAGCGGCATGGATGAAGAGACGATCCGGCAAGTGTGCGACGGGGCGACGGTGATCTATGCCCAATCGTATTCCGGCACGACGGGCGATCCGATGGCCAGCGTGAACGGCCTGTCGGCGCTATGCGAGCGAATTCGTCCGCATCTGCCGGACGGTCTGGTCGTCGCCGGCTTCGGTCTGCGTTCTCCGGCGCTGGTCGGTCAAGCGATCCGCGGAGGCTTCGACGGCGCCGTCGTAGGCTCCGTGCTCGTAAGCCGCTGCGAGAACCGGGAGAAGGATTATTTGTACCGGCTGGTGGCGGAGATGAAACTGGAGACGTTGGGCTCCTCGACAAGGGGATGAGCAGATGAGATATATGGCTTCGTTTGACATCGGAACCACGAATGTCAAGGGAATATTAGTCACGAGCGATGCGGGCATTTTCCTGGAAAACAACGTGGAGCTTCGCGTTATCCGTCATGAAGACGCGGTGGAGCAAGAGCCGATCGAATGGTACGACGCAGTGAAGAAGATTGCGGCTTCGTGGTTCAAGGTCGGCATCAAGGCGGCGGACATTGGTTTGCTGACGTTCAGCGGACAGATGCAGGATTGCATTCCGGTAGGCGAAGACCTCCAACCGTTGCGTCCGGCCATTCTGTATTCCGACGGACGCGCGTCCGAGCAGGCGCGGCGAATGCTGGAGGAGCTTGGCGAGAGCGCCATTCAGGAGCGGACGATGAATCCGTTCGACGGATCGCTGACTTTTCCGAAAATCATGTGGCTGAAGGAGCGGGAGGAAGAAACGTATCGCCAAACGCGCAGCTTCCTGGTCAGCTCCAAGGATTACGTGATCGCCCGGCTAACGGGGGAATGCGTGACCGATCCGACATCCGCCGCCACGACCGGCTGCATGGATGTCCGCACCCGCGAATGGATCGGTCCCTGGCTGGAGCGCTATGGCGTAGATGCGGCCAAAATGCCGAAAATCGCTGCTTCGGACAGCATCGTCGGCAAGGTAACTGCGGAAGCATCTGCTGCAACGGGCTTCGCCGCGGGAACCCCCGTGCTGTGCGGGATAGGCGATGCCGGGGCAGCGACGCTCGGAGCAGGGGTATACGAGGAAGGCGAAGTTTACTCCTATATCGGGACGACGGGCTGGGTCGCGGGCGCTTCAACGGGCTTCCTAGACGTGCAGAGCGGCGCATTTAACCTTTCCTACGTGGAAGCAGGCCGGCAGATCTCCATCGCTCCGCTGTCCAATGCGGGAAGCGCCCATCAGTGGGCGGTCGGCGCATTCGGGTCCGGCAGCAAAGTCGGCGACACGATGTCGTACAAGCTGTTCGACCGGGCGGTGGAACAGACCGAGCGGGGCGTTGACGACGTGCTGTTCCTGCCCTATCTGAACGGTGAACGCTGTCCGGTCCAGGACGCGGAAGCGAGCGGCTGCTTTATCGGCCTTAAGCCGTCTACAACTCGGGAGCGGATGGGGACGGCCGTGCTGGAAGGCGTAGCCTACTCGATGCGCCAGGTGCTTGAACTGGTCGCCAAGCGGCTGGAGGACGGAAGCCTGCGGGTTACCCTAATCGGCGGCGGTGCGAAAAGCAAGATCTGGTGCCAGATTATGGCGGACGTACTAGGCTGCGAGCTTGTCGTTCCGAAGGATTCGCAATATTTGCCGTCCCTTGGCGCAGCCGCGCTCGGGTTCCGCCATGCGGGCTGGAGCGAGGACTATTCATCGGCAGGCCGGGCGTTCAAGGAACTGAAGAACGCAACGGTCTACGAGCCCGACGAGAAATTGCGGGCGCATTACGACCGCCAATACGAGAAATACAAGCGGATGTATCCCGCCGTCGCTCCGCTCTTCGCGGAGTAAGCGGCAACAACAGCAGGATCGGGCGGCGGAAAAGGGCCGTCCGATCCTGCTGTTTTTTAGCTCTTGCGCTCGCCCATTCCGTCTGACTGCTCTATAATAGGAAGGATACCGTTACCGCGCATCCTCCCGTTAGCTGAGTATTAGACGCTGAAGATGACGATGATAATGACGTTGACGCCGATGCTGCTGTAGAACAGGAGGAATAAGAGTGTTGTCTGAAGTAGGGGCTCCCGCGCCCGATTTTTCCCTTCCAGACCCAAGCGGGGCTGAAGTGAGGCTTTCTAATTTTGTTGGGAATCATGTCATTCTTTATTTTTATCCTAAGGATCTTACGCCTGCCTGTACGACTCAAGCTTGCGATTTCCGGGATCAATACGATGAATTCGCCAAACTGAATGCGATTATTATCGGCATTAGCACGGATCCGGCAAAGAGACATACAAAGTTTATCGAAAAATACGGTCTCCCTTTTACCCTTCTAGCGGATATAGATCATTCTGTTTCCGAGTTGTACGGCGTCTGGAAGCTGAAAAGCATGTATGGCAAACAATTTATGGGCATTGAGCGCTCAAGCTTTCTTATTGACGATAAGGGGATTTTGGTTAAAGAATGGCGCAAAGTTAAAGTCGCCAACCACGTATCCGACGTTCTGAAGTACGTTCAGAGCATTTCATGATTCGGAGACTTATCGCGATAAGGGGAATCGCAGCGTAAACGCCGCTCCTCCCCCCGGAAGATTGGCAGCCGCGATCTCCCCCCGGCACCTCTCGACGATCGCACGGGATATCGCCAAGCCCAGACCGGTTTCTCCTTTCTTTCCCTTCGCGAATCGCTGAAAAAGTAAGGGCAGCAGCTGTTCGGAGATTCCCTCGCCATCGTCGGCAATCTCGATATCAACGGTATGTTCTCCGGCAACGGTACGAATGCATATCGTTTTTTTGGCGTGCCGCGCGGCATTGCCGATAATATTGATTAATGCCTGCAGCAGCTTTTCCCGATCGGCCGTAATATAACGCTCTTCCGGATTTCCGTTCCTGTCGACTTTAATGATCAATTCTCTCTTGACGACAAGCGGATTAATTCGTTCCATCGCTTCGTTAATCAATTGTTGCACCGGAACGTTGTCCATATGGAAAATGCCTTCCTCGCTTTCCAGCTTGGCAAGAAGGATCATCTCGGTCACGATTTTTTTTAACCTTTCGCATTCATTCACGATGATATCGAGCCCTTTGGCCGCTTTATCCCCCGTAAAAATGCCGTCCTTAATCCCTTCGGCATAACCTTGTATCGACATCAACGGCGTTTTAAGTTCATGGGAAGCGTTCTGGAAAAATTTTTTTTGCGTGCTCTGATACTTATCCAGTTCTCCGGCAAGATGGTAGACGCTGCTGGCGACTTCCCCGATTTCTCCTCCCGAACGAATCAGCAGAACCTCATTAAAACGACGATTTTCCACCTTTTTCAGTTCCTTCCTCAGAGCGGTGAGCGGGTTTACGATTCTTCTGGTGATTACTACGCTTAGAAGAAAAGCCATGAGTCCGCCTACGGACAAAATGATCATCAAACGCTGGAACAAGGCCAGTTGAATCGATTTGACCGCGCTCAGAGGGGTAGCCATGACAGCCGTAATGGCGGTCATAGGCAGCCCTTGTTGAGGGGGGATCGTTAACGTTTCTATGATGTATTTACCGTCTTTGCCCTGCGAGATTCCCGTTGCGGGATCGACCTGCTTGGCGAGCTCTACAAGCTCCGTCGCTTTCTCTCCGGTTAACGTGCTGAAGTAAACCTTCTCTTCGGGCGACATCAAGACGGCCTGCGTCGCGGGAGCCAGCGGGATCGCTTTCGTCAATAGCGCCGGCTCCATTTGGTGAGCAGGTGTCGTCGTAACCGCTAACGTCGTCAATTGATTGGCCTGTTCCCGCAGATCCTTCCGCTGGTTGTCCACCAAAGTATCGAGAAGCAGGGGATATATAAGCGTAGCCGTAATCGCCAGAATGAATAGGAGCAGAAGTCCGAAGGACAGATGGAGCCGATATACGAGTTTCATTTGACGGCCTCCCCTTCTTCCATCCTCAGCCGATAACCGTGCCCCCATACCGTTTCGACGGGCAGCTCGCTCATTTTTCGGCGCAGCCGCTTCACCAGGTCGTCGATCGCCCTGTCGCTGCCGAAATAGTCGTCGCCCCAAACCAAATTAAGCAGCTCGTCTCGCGAAAAGGCGCGATTAGGTTGTTCGGCAAGCGTTTGAAGCAGCTTATATTCTTTAAGCGTCATTTCGATTTCCTCTTCATGCCAGAAAACGCGCCGTTCCTCCAATACGAGCCGCAGTTTGCCGATTTCCAGCCGCGTGCGGCGGGGAAAGGGGGATGCCGAATGCTCCTGCCCTGACTTGCTCGAGCTGAAGCGATGGAACAGACGATTGACGCGCGCGACTAATTCGCGAGGACTGAACGGCTTGGTCATATAATCGTCGCTGCCTAATTCCAAGCCGAGGATTTTGTCGACCTCCTCGTCCCGTGCGGAAATCATAATAATCGGAACCTCCGCTTCTTTGCGGATACGGCGGCAAAACTCGAAGCCGTTCATCCCCGGAAGCATAATATCGAGAATCCACATGTCTGGCGGATCGTTTTTCCACAGCTCCCAAGCGGCTTCGACGGAAGGAAACGATACCGTTCGATATCCTTCTTTTTGCATATAGGCTTCCACGATTTCGCGAATTTGTACGTCGTCGTCGACTACGGCGATTTGGTATGCGTTCATTCGTTTTCCTCCACCCCGTTGATCGACATCATTGTATCAAAATAATTGCGGCTGAAGCCCGTTTCCATACTTTTTCCACACTTTCTCCGAAGTTTTGCCGGATACGGATTGTAGACTAAGAGCTGTAATTCCATGCAGTCCGTTTTATTGCGCAAGGAGGATTCGACCATGAACATGCAACGTCTAGCGCGAAGAGAGTTTCTCGTTGCGTTAGGATTTCTCGTCCCCAGCCTGGCTGGATTCGCCGTCTTTTATCTCTTCCCGTTCGGCCAAAGCGTTCTGACCTCTCTCCAGGATCGGCTGGGAGACGGAAGCTGGACGCTTGCCAACTACAAGGAGCTGTTCCTTAGCTCCTCGTTTCAGAAAGCCGCAGCCAACACTTTCTGGTTTACGGCAATTAGCGTGCCACTTCTATTGACGTTATCGCTTAGTTTGGCGCTGCTCTTGAATCAGCGGGTCTTGTTCCGGGACTGGCTGCGCACAGCCTATGTACTGCCCCTTGTCGTGCCGGTAGCCTCAATCGTGCTGGTGTGGCAAATTTTATTCGATTGGAACGGGGCCTTGAATGCCGCGCTTCAGCATTTCGGGCTAAGTCGAATCGATTGGATGAAATCGGATTGGGCGGGGCTTGTCATCGTTCTGATTTATGTGTGGAAAAACATCGGATACAATGTCGTCCTGTTCCTGGCGGGGTTGCAGAACATCCCGGATCAATACTATGAAATCGCCGATTTGGAAGGGGCGGGGCGCATGCGCAAGCTGGGGATTACGCTAACGTACTTGACCCCGACCACGTTTCTCGTTGTATTGATGTCGGTCTTGAATTCCTTCAAGGTGTTTCGCGAGACTTATCTTGTCGCCGGGGCTTATCCGCACGACCGGATTTATATGATGCAGCACTATATGAACAATATGTTCCTGTCGCTTGATATCCACAAGCTGTCGGCCGCTGCGGTATTGACGGCTGTCAGCATTCTAGCGCTCGTTGCCGTACTGTTCCGCACAGAGCGAATATTTCGTTCTTATATGGAATAGGTTACCCGCTTAGTCGAGAAGCGTTCTGGAGGTAGATTGTAATGAAAAAGGCATATGGCATGCCATTGTTTCGTTCGCTCCTATTGCTCATGGTTGCGGTATTGATGCTGGTTCCCGTCATTTTGACGTTCGATAATGCCTTTATGACCGAACGGGAAATTCAAGCGAATTACGGCATGCTTGGCCAAACGGATACGAGCGTCTTCGTAAATATGAAATGGATTCCCGATTGGGTCTCCTTCGAACAATTTAAGAAAGTGTTGATCTCGACCCCCGCCTTCTTGCGAATGTTCTGGAATTCCGTATTCATGGTATTGCCCATTATTGTCGGACAAGTTACGGTCGCGACGTTAGCCGCGTTTGCGTTCGGCAAATTGCGTTTTCCGGGGCGGGAATCTCTGTTCTTCCTTTACTTGATCACGATGCTGATGCCTTTCCAGGTAACCCTTGTGCCCAATTACATCATGGCGGATCGATTGGGATTGCTTAATACCCCCGGTTCTATCATTTTGCCCGGTGTGTTCGGCGCATTCGGCGTGTTCCTGTTGCGGCAATTCATGCTTCATATTCATTCGGCTTATATCGAAGCTGCGAAGATGGACGGCGCCGGTTACATGCGAATCTTCGCAACGATTGCGCTGCCGATGGTGAAACCGGGTATTGCCGCATTAGTCGTGCTGTTGTTCGCCGACTACTGGAATATGGTCGAGCAGCCTCTGATCTTCTTGCAGGATGCGGAGCTGCAGCCGCTGTCCGTGTTTCTGTCCCGCTTGCAGGAGGATGCGCTGGGCGTCTCCTTTGCGGCTTCGGTCGTCTATATGATGCCTATGGTGCTTTTGTTTCTATGCGCCGAAAGGTATTTTATCGAGGGCATCCAGCTCTCCGGCGTGAAGGGTTGACGGAGTTATTGGACACATCGGAAAGGAGATAAAAAATGAGCTTGCGTCGACAACGTCTGGCTAGCCTTCTTTTTATTTTGTTCTTTATTGTATTGGCTGGACTCACGCTGTTCAGCAATACGCTGCAAACCGCTATGCTGCCCAAGGTGGCTACGGAAAAACCGGTCAAGAAAACACTGTCTCGCCTGATTAAAGGCAGCGGCGTTATGGCTCCCAAAGAAACGTTGGATCTGGTGAGCGAGAGCGGATGGAAAGTGAGCAAAGTCCATGTCAAGAAGGACGAACAGGTCAAGAAAGGCCAGATCCTCATTACCTTCGATAGCGAGGATTTGCAACAGCAGCTTATGGATGCGGAGGATCTGTTGAAAAAGCAAGATTTGAACAGGGAGGTGTTGAAGGAGCAGTTTATCGCCGCTCAGCAATCGGGAAGCGAAGAGGCGATTCGCAAGGCCGAACGGGATCTGGAAAGCGATCGGTTGGATCGAAATATCGCGCGGCGGAAAATCGAAAAGATGCGTAAGGAATTATCTGCAAATCGCACGCTTAAGGCTCCATTTGACGGCAGGGTGGCGGAGATTAAGGTCAAGGATGGAATGAACTTCCCGCAAGGGCAACCGATGCTGCAGCTTGTTAGAAATGGAGACGAATTTCAATTCTCCTTTACAGCGGACAGCGACTCGGCAGATTTGCTGCAGATAGACGAGCAGGTGGCCGTCGACGTAAAAGGGGATATCCACAAACGAATCGAGGGAACAATCGCCGAGATCAAGGATGCTCCGTCCGGCAGCGGAGGAAGCGGACCGACGGGGCTGCCGGGCACTGGAGGCGGATCTGCGAGCGGCAGCGAAGAGCGGGCCGCGCAGGGTCAGAAAAGCATCGTGGTCTCGGTATCGGGCAGCGGACTTCAAGGAGGCGAGCAGGCGAGCGTTGTTTTGGAAAAATCGGTCAAGGAACAAGGAATGGTCATTCGCAAAGAGCTGATCAAAAAAGACGGGAAGGGAGGCTACGTATTCGTCGTTCGGGAGCGCAAAAGCTCGCTCGGCAATACGTATACAGCGCAGAAGGTCTACGTGACGACAGGAGATGAGAACGCGGAAGAGATTATCGTCGCGGGAGGGCTTTCTCCTCAAGACGACATCATTATAGAAACAAGCGAGCCCTTGCAGGACGGCAATCGGGTTCGACTAAATTAATTTAAGGAGATGAAGAGATTGAAGAAGATTAGAATAATGATCTTAATCGTTATAGCGGTCATGTTGTTGTCTGCTTGTGCAGGAAACAAGGAAGGCCAGGAGGGCAATACGGAGGAAGGTCGAAAAAATGTCTCGATCGCCGTTATGAGTTCCGATCGTTTTCTGGAGTCGGCGGTACAGAAATTCGAAGCCCTTCATCCGGATATTCATATCGAAATCAAGGAATTCTTGGCGATGCCCAAATCGGAAAACGGAATGAGCGCGGCGATCTCTCAAGCGGACATGGAAAAGTTCATTCAGACCGTAACGACGCAGGCGATTTCCGGAAAATCGTCCGACTTGATCCTCATGAACAGTTTACCGGAGGACAAATTCGTCGACAAAAAGCTGTTGGCCAATTTTAACGACATGATGGCAGAGGACCCCTCTTTCGATAAAAGCAAGTACTATCAGAACATTCTTACAGGATCCCAGAACGGCGACGGTCTCTACGTGATGCCGATTGCTTTCGCGCTTGACCTCATTCAAGGAAATACCGAATTGATGGAAAAGGCAAAGATCGAGATCGACGACAAAACCTGGACATGGGACCAGGTTAAACAGATCTCCAAGAAGCTTCAGGAGCAGGCGGGTCCGGATTACACGGCCTTTATCAACTTGTTTTCGGGCCAGCTATTATACGATTACATCGAAAGCAATTACTTGCAACTCGTCCAACAGGGCAAAGCCAATTTCGATTCGGATCTGTTCAGGGACATGATGCAGCAAATCAAGGCATTGTACGACGAGGGCACTCTGAAAGAAGAATTTTCGTATGACTATGACAAAGCGTTGTTGTCTATTGGGGGATTCTCCAGTCCTGAACAGGCGAATAATCCGAAGACGGAGTTTTTCCAAAAACCGACCGTACACGGGGATGGACAGGGGAGCGGATTTAAGACTTACTTTAAACTGGGGTTGAACAGTAAATCCAAAGCTCGGCAGGAGGCGTGGGAATTCATAAAGTTTTTGCTTTCGGACGAGATGCAGGCTTCGCCGGATCTTATGGGAATACCTTTAAATAGAAGCGTTGTCGATAAGAAATTCACCGAGCTTGAGAACGAGGATAATGGAACGCCGGCGAAAGAGCAGATCGAATCCGTCCGGAACCTTCTGGACAAAGCGGGCAAGAAGAGCGAGAGCGATTTTAAGGTCGCTTCGATTGCCATAGAGGAGTTCGCGGCCTACATGAGCGGACAGAAATCCGCCGAAGAGGTCAGCAGGCTCATTCAGAACCGGGTGACGACTTATCTCAATGAATAGCGATATAGGATGCGTCGATAGGAAGGCCGGAAAACAACCCCTGAAAACGGGGATGTTTCCCGGCCTGCTTCTGAATATTACGCCAACGCTTTTTGATTTCTGGTCCGGCATTGCTGCATTAGGCTTTCACGGCTCCCGCGCTTAAGCCCCCCTCGACTTTCTCCTGAAACAGCAAGTAGACGACAACGGTCGGGATGATCGTCAACGAAATGCTGGCGAAAGTAGGTCCCATCTGCGCGGATCCCCGTTCCCCGACGAAGGACATAAGAGCCATCGAAATATTGTACATATCCCGATCTGTAATCAGAATGACGTTCCATAGAAGATCGTTGTAGATGTTGAAGAAGGCCAGAATGCCCGCAGTAGAGATCGCCGGCATCGCTAGCGGAGCCAGTATCCGAAACAGGAATAATAACGGACCGCAGCCGTCCATAAGGGCAGATTCGTCGATCTCTTTATGAATCCCTTTCATAAATCCGGTAATCAGGAAGATTGTCAGCGGCAGCTCGAATACGCCGTATAGAACCACCATGACGAAGTAATTATTGAATCCGTCGATACTTCCAACCATACGCGAGATCGGAATGACCAGAGAGAAGACCGGGATCATCAAGCCAAGAATAAAATAGATATATAGAAACCCGTTAATCTTGAAAGTAAACCTCGCCAGAACATACGAAGCCATCGTGCCCAGCAGGAGCGCGACGGCGGTGCCTGCGGCGGCATATAGAAACGAAGTAAAGACGGAAGAATGGATATGGGCGTCCTTAAACGCCATTGTGAAGTTGCCCCACAGCCATTCCTTGGGTAAGGCGAATATCTGGCTCTGACCGCCGTAGATCTCCGTATTGTTCTTAAAAGAAGACAGCAAGGAGAACAAGAGCGGATACATGAAGATGGCGGAACAAATCGCCGCAAAGCCGTAGACGCCTAATCTTCTTAGGCTCGTCATATTTTTCACCTGCCGATCTCGGTTATCTTGCGCTGCGGGTATTCATCAATTGGTTCAAGACGACGGTCGATATCAAGGCAGCTACGATAATGAACGTTCCGATGCTGTTCCCGACGCCGAAATTGTTGTACTTAAACGATTCGTAATAGAGCAGGGTCGTCGGCACGTCCGTCGCTCCGTTCGGGCCGCCGTTTGTCATGACGAAGATTTGGCCGAATACCCGGAGAGACTGCGTAATCGCCAGAATAGAGAAGATCTTAATCGTTTCCTGCATTAACGGCACAGTAATATACCGTACCTTCTTCCATCCCGTCGCACCGTCCAATGCCGCCGCCTCGTACAGATCTTCCGGAATCGCGACCATGCCGCTGGCGAAAATAATCATGTTGAGACCGCAATAAATCCAGGCATTGACGACGACTACGACATAGATGGCGATCGCCGGTTCCCCGAGCCAATCCCTCGTGAACGAGCTCATGCCCAATACGGACAAGACAGAGTTGACGAGCCCGCCGTCTCCCTTGAGAAGAAACTGCCACATAAGCCCGACCGCCGATAGCGGCAGGATGGACGGCATGAAGAAAGCGACCTTGAAGAATCGTCTGGCTTTGATCTTGCTCGTCACGAGAATAGCGAAAGCGAACGCGATCGGTAGGATGAGGAGGAAAGAAGAGAGAATAAATACGCCGATGTTTTTTAACGAACGATAAAACTCCGACATCTGAAACATCGAGCTGTAATTGTTCCAGCCGACGAATTCGAGCGGCACGCTCTTAATTCCGTTCCAGCTGAAGAAAGACAAATAAGCCGTTTGAAACATCGGTACGACGTACGCGATCGTATACAAAATAAAGGCAGGCAACACGAAGGCCGCCGCAGCCCCATACATTCTTCTATTGACCACAGGAATCCCTCCGTTATCATCGAATCCAACCCTCATAGATAGATCATACCGCCCTGAAGGCGGTATGATCGGTTGCGACGTTTGGCTTACTTGGTGTTGGAATCGATGAACTTCTGGATCGCGTCGGCTGTTTTCTCCGGACTGTTGCCCGCGAACATGCCTTGAATTTCGTTGCGGGCCTTATCCATCAGTTGCGTAATCGGGCTGTACTCCGTGACTTCGCCTTTGAAGTCGGCTGCCGTAGCGAGCGCGGCCATGTATTGAGCTGTTATGGGATCGACCGAAGCCGGATCGACTTCCATCTTCACCGGGTAGATGCCGCCGCCAGTTTCCTTCAAGTATGTCTGGTAGGCCTCGACGGAGGTCATGAATTTCAGCAGTTTGATCGTAGCGTCCAGTTTGGCGCCGGTAGTCGCTTTGGATACGGAGTATCCGCCAGCGCCGCCGAACCAATTGTCCTTAAATTCCGGTTTGTCCTTGAAGCCCGGAACCGGGATGACGCCGATTTTGTCTTTGATCGGGGATGCAGCCATCTGGGACAGCGCCCAGACGCCTTCGAACAGCATGGCGCTTTTGCCTTCGAAGAACATCGTTGAGGCCGTATTGCCGTCCATCGTCACGATATTTTTGCCGAATACGCCGGCGTTTTGCCAATCCTTCATCGTCTGGAGAAGCGAGACCATGTCCGTGTCGTTCCATTTCGCGGCTCCGCTCGCCAGATCCAGCGATTTCTGGAATCCGTACTTCTTAAGCGAGAGATTAGAGATCAGGTGTCCTCCGCGGAAGTTCTCTTTCTCGCCCATGGCCATCGGCACTGCATCGACCTTCTTGAATTTCTCGGCGAGCGCGGGGATATCTTCAAGCGAGGTCGGCACTTGCGCGCCAGCCTTCTCGAACAATTCTTTGTTGTAGTAAATCGCTACGCTGTAGAATTCGTATGGAACGCCGAACGTCCCCGGGATGTCTTTATATCTCCACGTGTCAAGCAACGGCAGGAAGTCCCCGGACCAATCCTGATCCTCGTCCAAGTACGGCTGCAGATCCAAGGCAACGTTTTTTGCGTACTCTTTAAACATTTCGCCGCCGTAGTTCATCCATATTTCAGGCAAGTTTCCGGTGGCCAGACCCGTCTTGAATTTATTGTTGAAAGCGGCCTCGTCGTTCAAAGATTCATCGACTACGCTAATATTGGGGTTTTGCTCCATGAATTTCTTCAGCAATCCCTGGAAAGCCGTAACGGTCGTACTTGTACCGGCCGTCCTCGTCATGATTCGGACCGTGACTTTCTCACCATTATTGGCTGACGGGCTTTCCGTTTGTTGGGGGCTGCTCCCCGAATTTTCGTTTGATTTGCCGCAAGCCGCCAAGAACGTCGTCATCGTCAAGATTGAAACGAGCGCGATCGACGCCATTTTTTTATTCATAGCAGATAGCCTCCTTATGATGTATGCGCATCCATGTAGTGAAATTCTGTGTCGGCCGGACATAACGTTATTATAAGGAGGGACCTCGCCGCTTGAAATGCAATATCTTTACGGCATGGGGAATATTTTTAACGCCGGTTAGTCGCCCGCGATGAATTTGGACGGAGAAACGCTGTAATGCTTCTTAAAGCATTTACTGAAATAATGCGTATCCTTGTACCCGACCGATTCCGCGATAAAAAACATATTTTTGCAGCCTTGCTCCATAAGCTCCTTAGCTTTGAGCATTCTGCACCTGGTCAAGTATTCGACCACAGAATAACCCAACTCGTTCTTGAAGATTCGGCTCAAATAGCTGGGATTCACAAAAACGCTTTTTGCAATATCCGTCAGATCCAATTCTGCATTGCCGAAGTTCTCGTCGATGTATTGCTTGGCTTTGCTCGCCAACTTGGTGGGCGTCGATTGCTTTAAGCTATTGGCGCGAACGAGCGCGTTCCGGAATTGCTCCCGCAACCATCGCTTGATCGCGTCCAGCGTTTCCAGTTCGTCCACGAGTTTCATCGGATGCAACGTCTCGATGATCGCCGCATGAGCTTCGAGCTTGTTCTCCGAGGCGAAGATATTCAAGGTCGTCATCAGTTCATAGAGGACCAGATAAAGAGTTTCCACGGGTTGCCGTCCGGCGATCAAGGAGTCCGACAAGCGATCCAAGCTCGTTTCTATCGCCTCGGCATCCCCTAATCTCAGCAGAATGATCATATCTTCCCGGATGTAGGACAAATCTTCCGATCTTCTGCCCGGCAACTGATCCCAGCGTATGATCCGATTGTTTCCGCAGACGGTTTTGTGCCGACAGGCTCTCACCGCTTCCCGATAAGAGGCGGCTGCGTCCGCAATCCCATGCACGCTAGGGCCGATTCCAGCGGTTACCGTAAATTTGAGGTAATCATGGACCGCCCGAATCGCCTTCGAGCAAGTTTGCAGCAGCAAAGCAAGCCCCGCGTCGGCAGAAGTTCCGCTCGGAATAGAAGCGATCAGAACGATACGGCCGTCCGTGTCGTAAGTCGATTCGAAATGCTTAAAACCGCTCGACTGCATGACTTCGCCGCAAACGTTCGCTACGGCGAATTTCTGCCACAGTGGAGGAGGCTCCGCGCCGGTTTTATCGATGCTGACGACCGTGACGAAGAGAGCGCCATCTATCAGATTCGGACAATAGAGTCGATATTTAGGCTTGTCTCGCACGACGTCCGCCGTACCGTCCAGGCAGGTTTGAAGAAATTCACGTTTCAGAATGCCGTCGCTTTCGGCCAGGTTAAGCTGCAAATCCGCATTCAAACGTTGCTTATGGGTTTCCGACTCAATGCGGCCGCGAAGCTGGACAAGAACGCGAACGAGCTCTTCCATATTAATCGGTTTCAACAAGTAATCGGATACGCCTGCTTGAATGGCGGTTCGCGCGTATTCAAAGCTGCTGTAACCCGTTAAAATGACGATCTTTAGCTCCGGATGGCTGGTCTGGGCAGCTTGGGCAAAGGCCAATCCGTCCACGATCGGCATGTTGATATCTACGATCGCCAGTCTTGCCGGAATATGCTCCAGCATCATTAATGCGTCTTCGCCGTTGTCCGCTTCCCCCGCGATTTCATAGCCGAGCGAAGCCCATTCGACGCAAATCTTCAATCGTTCCCTAACTAAATACTCGTCGTCGATTATGAGCACCTTGATCATTCCGCGGCTCCTCCCGTCTCTAACGCGGGCAGCGTAATTCTGACCGTCGTGCCCTCCCCGAATACGCTTTCCAGCTCCAGCCCGTATTCCGGTCCGAAATAAAGCTTGATCCGCTCGTTCGTAACGTTTAATCCGAAACCATTCTGACTCGGTTG
>PJUD01000453.1_pt1 | contig 21691 bp, 16 predicted proteins | sample 1512341 | NCBI WGS metagenome assembly PJUD01 (sample SAMN08177675, study PRJNA422409) | Feces metagenome, whole genome shotgun sequencing project. | isolation source: Chicken feces (3) enriched on wood chips: beechwood xylan treatment | host: Gallus gallus | place: USA: Madison | collected 2015-01-15 | reverse complement strand
TTCCATATCAATCTTGATGTTCAGTTCCTTCTCGATCTGCTTGGACACGGGGTCCTCCTGGATCCCGCTCGGCGCGTTGCTCGCCATTTGAGCGCTCCAGAATGTAAGCGTCACCGGTTCGTTGTCCGGGCCGGCCGCGGATGCCGTCGATTCCGAGCCTTGGGCGGAACCGGATGCGGAATTTCCAGCGCCCCCGTTGTTGCCCTTGCTGCAAGCCGTGAGCAACAAAGCGGCAAGCAGAACGAGCGTCGTCATTTTTACTGTTTTTCTCATCTCTTTAACCCCCTGAAGTTGTTTGATTCTCTTTATCGATGCGTCTGCGTCAGCCTTTGACGGCACCCATCATGATGCCTTTGACAAAATATTTTTGCAGAAACGGATACACGAGCATAATCGGAATGACCGTCACCATTGTGATCGTCGTTTTGACCGCAAACGGATCGAGCGGCCGGCGTCGCGCCATCTCCAAGGCGTTCCCGTCTCCGAGTTGAACCGCCTTGGCCAGCATTTCCGCCTGCTGCAGGAAATTCAGCAGCAAGTATTGCAGCGTTTGCAAGCGGGAATCGCTCACCAAATAGAAGTTATCTTGCCAGGAGTTCCATTGCCCAACGGCGGAGAACACAGCCACAGCCGCGATGACAGGCATCGATACCGGCACCATGATGCTCGCGAACACCCGGAAATACCCGGCCCCGTCAATAATCGCCGACTCCTCCAGGGCCGGCGAAATCGCCGATTCCATGTAGGTTTTGATCAGAATGACCGCGAACGGAGAGATGATCCCCGGCAAGATGTAAAGCAGAAAGCTGTTCTGCAACCCCAGCGTCTTCATCGTAATGAACCATGGAATCAAGCCCGCCTGCACAAACATCGTATATACCGTGGCCCGGTAAATCCATTTGCGTCCGGGAAGCTCTTTTTTGGTGACGATATAAGCCAGCATTGAGGAAAAGAATAGTGTGAGCAGCGTCCCGGCCAACAATCTCGCAACGGAGATCAGGAAGGCCGATAAAATTCCATCGAGCCGGATCACATGAACGAAATTGTCCAAGGTGAAGCCGATCGGGTACAACAGCACGCTCCCTCGCGATACCGCATCGGCGTCGCTGACCGACACGAGAAAAATGTAATAGAACGGATAAAGGCATACGAACGCGAACAACAGAAACATAAGCGCATTCGCCGCTTGAAACCAGAAATCCTTCTTGCCCGCCATGTGGCCGTCACCCCGCAGTTCCTTAGAAAATCGAATGGTCGCGCAGCTTGCGGGACAATACATTGACCGACATGAGAAGCGCAACGCTTACGATGGTTTTCGCCATGCCGATTGCCGTCGACAGTGGATAATTATTCATGTAGATGCCGACCCGGTACACGTACAAATCGAGCACCTGGATTTTCTCCTGCACAAGCCCGTTCTGGAACAAATAATACTGCTCGAAGCCGTTGTTCAGCACGCCGCCGACGCTTAGCAGCAACAGCGTAATGAAGGTCGGCATGAGGCCGGGAATGGTAACGTGCCATATTTTACGGAAACGTCCCGCCCCGTCCACGGCTGCCGCATCGTATTGCTCCTGATCGATGCCGACAATGGCCGCGATATACACAATCGCTCCGAAGCCAAGCCCTTTCCAGATGCCGATCGCGGTCTGGAACAGCCAGACGATGTCCGGATTCGCGAGCGGATTCAGAGGCTGGTCAATGAGGTGCAGTTGGAGCAGCACTTTGTTGACGATGCCATCATTCGCAGACAGCATCACGTAGCAAACGGCGTATACGAGCACCCAGCTTACGAAGTTCGGCAGCGTTGTCGTCGTTTGAATGAAGCGCTTCAGCTTGCGGCTTCTCATTTCCGCCAAGAAAATCGCGAACAGCACGCCGAGCGGCGACGCTAACAACCCAAGAAAGCTCATGGCCAGCGTATTACGAAGCACGGCCAGCATTTCCGGATTGTCGAGCGCCATCTTGAAATATTTGAAGCCGACAAACTCGGTATCGAGCAGTCTGAGACCGGGTTTGTAATCAAAAAAGGCGATCGCCCACCCGACCAAAGGCAAATACGAAAACAACGCTAGCGCTGCGATGCAAGGTACGGCCATCAGCAGCAGCGTCCCGCGCCCGCTGAGCGAACGTCGGGTCCTCCGTTCCCGGACGACCGCCGGCTCGGCCGCGTTCATCAAGATGTTTGACATGTCGTCCTCCCTCCTCTATTCTGAACTTGACATCCCCGTCAAGTCCTGATCTTATTGTAACTTCGACTCTGTATGCGCAACCATTCTTAAAATTATAGGTATATTCGATAATTATGGTTTGCTTGCGACAGGCCAGACCAGACCGACAAAACCGGGGGACCCGACGATGCAGAACATATATGGCCGGTTGCTGAGACGGAAGTTTTTTAACCGCCTTCTGTTAACCTACACGCTGATCATTTTGGCGACGATATTTATCATCAGCTCGACCATCCTGCAAAATTTGCGGCGCTCCGCGGAACAAGACGCCGCGAACAGCGTCAAGCAGGCGGTGCAAAGCGTTCATGGCGAATTCGCGCAGAAGGTGAACACCGTCAAGCTGCAGATCCAGAACTTGTACATCAACCCCAAGCAAAACGAGGACATGATGGAGCTGCTGGCCGATCCGTCGCCGAAGCTGGAAGACGAAAAACTGTCTAAAGCGATGCTGGTCAATTATTTTCTGGACGCCTCTGCCGCGATGGATGACGATATCTTCGATGCGCTGCTCTATAAGAAAGCGACGGGGCAGCTTTTCCTACGCTCCAAAGATTTGACCTTGAACCTTGACGACTACAACGTCCACAACGATGCGATGTTCCGCTCATTGGACGACGCGTTTTACGGACTGAGCATCACCCCCGCTTATAGCCAAACCTACCATTTCAGCACCAAAAGGAACATCTTCTCGATCGTGTCGAATATCCGCGGAGACGTCAAATCGGACCGCTTCAAAAAAAGCGTGGCCGTGTTTGCCCTCAACTTCAACGCCGACCGGATCGCTAACCGGCTCCAAAGCTGGCTTGTCCAATACCACAATGCCGAAATCTCCGTGTTGACGAAAGACGGCTACGTGATCATCGATTCGACCGGCGCTTCTTACGGCCATAAGTTTCCCGGCTTCGAGCAAATCGCGCAATCGCAAGTCGGCGCCTCTGATCGTTCCCGTATCGTCGAGGCCGTAGTCGACGATTACCTCGGCTATTATGTGGTCGGTTCGCTTCCCTTGTCGCAGGTAGCCGGCAGCTTTGAGCGCCAGCGCAATACGGTGCTGTTCGTCGCGTCTGCCTGCGCTCTGGCCGCGCTATTGCTCGGTTTCATTAGCATCCGGTTGTTCTCCCGCCGCATCCGCATCATCAACCACGCCATTTCCAAAATCCAAAATGGCGATCTGACCTATCGCATCCGCACTGCCGGAACGAACGACGAGATCAGCATGATCGCGGCTAATTTGAATGAAATGTCCGCCCGGCTGACGGACTACATCGATCGGGTGTACTTGTCCGAGCTCAAGCTCAAAGATGCCGAGCTGCATGCGCTGCAGTTGCAAATGGACCCGCATTTCCTGTACAACACGCTTGAAGTCATCCGTTTGGAAGCGTCGGCTTCCGGAAGCGATCATGTCGGCTATATGATCGGAACGCTGGCGAGGCTGTTCCGAAGCAGCATCAAAGGCGGCATGGTCGTTTCGGTTCAAGAGGAGCTGGCGTTTTGTGAAAATTACTTGGAGCTTTACTCCATACGCTACGCGGGCGCGCTTACGATCGATTTCCAGATCGATCCGAACATTTTGGCGTACAGCATGCCCCGCCATCTGCTTCAACCCATCATGGAGAATACGCTCCGGCACGGGGTCGATTACAGCAAACCCGACAATCTGGTGACGGTGAGCGGCTACAAATCGGAAGAAGCGGTCGTGATCGAAATCGACGACAACGGATGCGGGATCGATACGGACAAGCTATTCGAAATCCGCAGCAAGCTCAATCGGACGCGGCTCCCATCCGGCGACAGCATCGGCATCGCGAACGTGCATCAACGGATACGGCTGCTGTTTGGCGACCTGTACGGCGTCGAAATCGACAGCGAGCGCAACACCGGGACCAAGGTTCGGATCCGTTTTCCCGCAATAACGAGAAAGGAGATGATGGAGCTTGTACAAAGCTTTGCTGGTTGATGACGAACCGCGGATTTTGCAAGGACTGCTCGAATTGATCCCCTGGGAAAACTTCGGCATCGAAATCGCCGGGCAGGCCGCTAACGGACGGGTGGCGTTGGATCTGCTTGAGCAAACAAAAGCGCAAATCCTGATCACGGATATCAAAATGCCGGAAATGGACGGTCTCGCCCTCATTCGCGAAGCGAAAAGCCGATTCGGCTTCTTGAAATGCGTCATCCTGAGCGGCTTCGACGACTTCGCTCTCGTCAAGGAAGCCGCGCGGATCGGAATCGAAAATTATTTGCTCAAGCCGGTGGAGCCGGACGAATTGTCGCACACCCTGCTGGAAATGACGGCCAAGATTGATCAGGAAGTTCACCGGCAGATCCAACTGCGCGGCGACTCGGTCATTTTGCGAAACAACATTCTGAACCGCTGGCTAACCGGCCAAATCGGCGAAGCCGATTTCAGGCAGCGCGCCGAGCTGCTGCAGCTCGCCATCGATGAAAAGGCATATGTCGTGTGTCTCATCCATCCGCTGTTCGCCGAAGCGGAATCGCCTTCAAACCGTAACCTGCTGCTGTATGCAGCGGAAAATCTGTGCACCGAACTATTGGCCGTCTGCTGTCGAGCGATTGTCGTCTGCGATTCTATGGACCAGATCGCAGTCATCGTGCAAGACGATCTCGCAGCCCTCGAACCCGACGTTATTCATCCTTACTTGCAGCAGTGCGTCGATAGCATCAGGCAATACCTGAAGAGCGACGTCTTCGTCACGGTCGGCTCTCGGATCGCCGATTGCGGTCGGGTGTCGGAAAGCTATGCGCAAGCGCAGCAGTTGATGGAGTACCGGCTCATCATGCCGCCAGCCACGATCGTCGATATCCGCGACAGGGAGGAACGGACTGATTCCGACATGGGAAGGAGCATCCCTTACAACCGTCTGGCGCAACTCATCATCGATCGCGAAAAAGAACAAGCGACGGCGTTCATCGCCGACACGTTCGAAACGATCTGCCGGACTATGACGGTCTCTCCGCTGCAAGTGCAGAATATCGCCATCGAGCTGTTGTACCATATGCTGACGGTCATGAGCCGCCTCAAGCTGGAATCCGCGTCCTTGTTCGACAGTCAGGATCACTTGGCCGTACAACTGATTCGAAGAAAAAGCGTGGATGAATTGTCGGGATGGCTGCAGATGTTGGCCGTGAAGACGATCGACTGCATCGAAGCGCAGGAGAGCCGGGAAAGTCCGCTCATTAAGCGGGTGACCGATTATATCGACGAGCATTATGCAAACAACATCTCTCTCAAGACGATCGCAGTCTCGTTCAACGTCAATCCGGCCTATTTGGGCCAGCTGTTCATTAAGGAGAAGGGGGACACGTTCTCCAACTATTTGAACGCCGCGCGGATCAAGCGGGCGGCAGAGCTTCTCACGACAACAGAGTGGGATTTGAGCGCGATCGCCGAGGCGACAGGGTACGTGAACCAAAGCTATTTCAGCTATTTGTTCAAAAAAACGAAAGGCGTCTATCCGACCAAGTTTCGGCTGGAGCACAGGACGCTCAATTAAAGGAAAATAGTGTATTTAGGGAATGAAAAAGCTCCCCTTATTGCAGCAGGTTTGAATGATTTAACCTGTCTACTATAAGGAGAGCTTTTCTGTCGTCCGGTCAGCTAACAAGGTTCGACTAGGCGCGGACGGCGATCGTCTACTCATTTCACGTTAAGACCGGAGAATCCCGATATACCCGATACGGCAGTTGGTGCCTTTGCAATCGGGCGTTTGGCCGTGCACGACCTCAAGCTCCAGCGTATGTTTGCCGTTCTCGAGTTCGTCGCTGATTAAGTAGTTGGAGAACAGGCCGTCCATTGGGAGCCAGGTCTCCCGCTTCCGGTTTGAAGCGACCCATTCTCCACCGTCGAGTCGGTAGCGGAACTCCGCGGAGCTCTGACCGAAATCGAAGCCCAAAGCTACGCCGCGTCCCTCAAAGTCGAATGCCAGCTTGGCGCCGACCGCGGCTGTCTCCAACACCCGGTCGATCCATTCGTAATCGAGCCATCTACGAACGACCCACGGGCCTTCGGTGCGTACGTTCTCGAACGGCACGAACGCAGTCGCGCCCCAATGGCGGACCGAGAGAGGTTCAGGCATCGTCCGTTCCGCTTGCCGCCCGGCGCTTGCCGAGTGTTTGCTGTCCGTCTCCAAATACGCGATCACGCTCTGGGCATAGCTCAAGCTGCCGCGGCTCCCGGGATGCAGACCGTCAGGCAGCCATTCCTCCCAACGCATGCGGCCTGCCGCGATTTCCTTCACAGCATGCAATCCCATCCACACCGAGCCGGCTTCATAATGCGCCGCCAATTGCTCGAATTCGGCAATCGAGTCCGGTATGCCGCCGTGCTCCATCTTCTCGTACATGTCAATATGGAACGTGTACACGAATACGACATCCCTCCTCGCGTCTGCCAGCAGTTTGCGAAGCAACCCTTCTCGCGTGTTCATTCTCCGCTCTGGGGTCGCGTATAAATCGTTCACGGCGTAATCGACGAACACGAGGTCGCAGCCGCGCTCGATCAAATCCCGCTCTGCGCGAAAGACGGCCAACTCGCTTCCCGTCGCGCCAATTGCGGCATTTTCCACATGAATTCTCGCATGCGGGAACGTCTCGGCGAACCAGGCGACAACCGGCTCCGGCCAATTGTTGCGCGGCCTCCCGTCCGTTATCGACCCTCCGATGAATCCGACGGTCAATTTGCCGTTTTCAAGCGCTTTCCAGGTTTGATCCAGGCTGCGTCGATATTGATAGACCGGTAATGTCCTCATGTCTGCAAATCTTCTCCTTCTGCCAGTGGATCAATTCGTCCCACTCGGAAAATCGCGCGCGTCTCACATTCTGATCACTGTTTTCTTATTATATTAAGAGAGTGCCGATCCACAATCTATTCCGAAAATTATTGGTTTTTTCGATATTTATGGTTGAATTTCGATATCGACGATCCCGACTCTCTCATGCTAAAATGAGCCTGTCGGATCGGCCAAACATCTTGACGTACGGGAGAGGATAACATGCAGATTCGCGCATTCGGCTACGATAATTCTCTTGATGCGGCTCAGCCTGTACAGGATAATCTTTCTCTCTTTCCCTTGGAATCGAGAATCGGCGGTCTTCACCCTCAACATCACGAATTGCTCTATATTATCGAAGGAACTCTGAGAATTACGATCAACAACATCACCTACCGGATGACGGGTCCCGCCGTTCTGCTTATCCCTTTAAATACCTCCCACCATTTGCAATTCCTATCCCGGATTTACCGTTATACCTACTGGGAGCTGCAGGATGACGCAAGCGAAACCTTCCCTATCCCGTCGGACTGCGAGACCTGGAACCGTCTTCAGGCGGATTCGGATGAAAGCTTGCCTGCCGTTCGAGCGGTCTATGAGCGTATTCACGCACTTCACCAGATCCTGATGGCCGATTGGATGCGCAAGCAGCCTGAGCTGACCCGGCAAATCAGCTATTCCGACATCCAAGCCATCCTTGCGCTCATCCGCCACGTAGCCAAGCCGGATGCGAAGCTATACGGTAAGACAAGCCACCCGCCCGTCAATCGAATCGCTTCGACGGTGGAAACGGTCGAGATTCTCGTCCGTTGGATGGAATCCAGCTACTGGGAGAACTTCACTCTGCAGAAGCTGTGCGAGTATGCCCATTTGAATTCCTCCTACTTGATCCGCACGTTCAAAGCCTACAAAGGGGTTTCCCCTTTGCAATTTCTTAATAATCTTCGAATGAGCGCTGCCGAGAAATACTTGCTGGAAAGCAATATGAGCGTTCAGGATATTGCGCACGCCACGGGTTTCCAGACCATTCACTATTTCAGCCGCTTGTTCAAGCAGAAATACGGCAAAAGCCCCGCCCATTGGCGGAGCGAGCATAAGAAGACGACTTCGGACTCGGACTAAGGTCTTCCCCGATCAGCCGAACTTCAGTCCGGCCACCTGACTTCGCGGAAGGTACCGGTTTCCGCGGATTCCTTGGCCTTCAGGCACAATAACGTGCTGTTCAAGCCATCCTCCAGCGCGGACACGGACGTTTGCTTCTTTCCCTGCATGAGCGAGATGAAGTTCTCCAGCAGCGTAGAGTCGCCCCCTGCATGGCCGACTGCCGTGGCCTCGTTATCGATCTCGTACGATTCGACTCTAGGCGTATGATGCATATAGACCTGTATTCGGTTCGTGGCCCAGTCGAATTCGACTGTCCCTTTGTAACCGAGAAACCGCGCTCCTCTTGCGGCCGCTTTTTTTCTGACGAAAAAATTTTGCGAATAGGATACGTGCATGCCCGATTCATAGGCGATTAATGCACTGCCCGAATCCTCGTTGCCGGTATCCTCCGCGAAGCAGCAGTAAGGGCCCAGCGGTTCCTCGAAAGCATGCTTCCGAAGATTGTCCGGACTTTCCGGACACGTGCTCGTCTCGTCGCAATCCTTGCATTGCAGCCCGGCTCGCTTGTTCCCCTTGAAAATTTGCTTCGACGTCATCGCGCATACGGTCACGGGCTTCAGCCCCAGAATATGATTGATATAATCGAAATCATGCGTCGCTTTCTGCACAAACAGTCCTTGCGTCTCCGCCTCGTCGCGGAACCACCCGTGATAATAAATACTGCCGTAGTTCACATTATTTACGGCCTGTACATGCTCCACTGTTCCGATTTTTCCGGAATCGATGATCTCCTTCACCAACTGCACATGATGCGTAACCCGCAGCGGGAACGACACGACCGTCTTGCCGCCGTATAAGGCGTCCGCCTCCCTTAGCTTCACCAGGTCCTCCATCGTTGTCGCGACCGGCTTCTCCAGAAATAGCGGTATCCGCTTGGGCAACACTTTTAAGGCCATGGAAGTATGCAGCGAACAGCGCGTTCCTACGAATACGCCGTCGAACTCACCGCCATTCAGCATGTCGTCCGCGTTCTCGTAGAATGAAATCCCCGACGGGTCGACTCCTTCCGCTTTCATTCGCTCGCGGATTTCATGATGGCGAACGTCGGCTATCGCCGATATTCGGCAACCGCGATCCATCTCCTGCATCATCCCCAGAAGCCTTTTGACTTGATGACCGTACCCGATTACCCCTACTTTACTCATGCAATTTCCTCCTGCTCCCCCATTTAGCCTTTGACTCCGCCCATTGTGGCGCCTTCTATGATTCTTCTCTGAAACAACACGTATACGATAACGGTAGGTATGATCGTAATGACAAGTCCCGCAAGCAGAGTCACCCAATCCGCCTTGAATTCCATCATGGCGTTGGCGTTATACATGTTCACGCTGATGGGATACTTAGCCGGATCGCTGATGAGAATAAAAGGACCCAGGAAATCGTTGTATAAGCCCACGAACTTGAAGATGCCGATCGTGACGATGCCCGGCATCGACAGAGGCAAGATGATTTTGCGGAAAACTTGAAATAATGTAGCCCCGTCGATAAACGCGCTTTCGTCCAGCTCCTTCGGCAAGGAGCGCATGAAGCTCCCGAGCAGGAGCAGTTCGAAGGCCCCGACAGGCAGACCGGCAAGCAGCACCAATCCGTTCAGGCTGTCGGTCAGATTCAAGGCGCGCATCAACGTATACTGGGATACGAGAATGTTGATGCCCGGCAGGAACAAGGAAATCATAATGATGCTCCACAGCAAGGACCTCAGCTTCCATTGGATTCGCGTAAAGGCGTAGGCGTTCACCGTGGAGACGAACAGACTAATAAGCAAACTCAGCCCTACATAATAAAGAGTATTGACCACCGATTGGCCGATGCCGAGCCGCGTCCAAGCCTTCTCGTAATTGCTCCATTTCAGGTGCTCGGGGAAGGCCCATATATCGGCGAAAAACTCTTGATTCGTTTTGAGAGATTGGTAGAAAATCCAGAATAGCGGAAGCAGGACGGTAAGCGCCCAGACGAACAGCACCATGCGCCATAGCCATGAAGTGACCCGGGTTCTCATAGAGCCCCTCCTTTCAATACTCGATGCTGTCTTTGGCGAAGAATTTGTCTACGACCAGCTTTAGACCGACGAGCAGGACGAAGATCATCATGCCGATCGTGGAGGCGTAGCCGTAAATATGCTGACCGAGGTTCAGACCTCCGAAAGCCAGGTTGAACATATAGAGAGAGATAACATCCGTCGATCCGCCGGGACCGCCCTTGGTCATGATGAACATATATTCGAAGCCTTTGATCACGGACAGCATCAGGAAGATCGTCCCGACGCGAATGACGCCGGACAGCAAAGGAAGCGTAATCTTCGTAAACCGTTGCATATGCGTGATTCCGTCCAAAATGGCGGATTCGTACAGAGACTTAGGGATGCCTTGCATGGCATTCATGAAGATGACGACGTAAAACCCGACGTAACACCACACGTATAACGGAATCATGGAGAGCAGCGCCGTGCTTTTACTGCCCAGCCAGTTATGCTCTCCTCCAAGGCCGAACAAGCGGAGCAGTCCGTTCAGCAAACCGAAGGTACCGTCGTAGATAAACGACCAGACTAGAGCAATGACGACGAGAGACAGCACGTTCGGGAAAAAATAAAGGACTTTATAGAACGAATTTTCCGCAAATGCGCGGTTGACGAGAAGATCGGCCAGTACCAACGAGATCGTAAGCGTAATGGGAATGACCGTAACGAGCAATATCAGATTGTGCTGTAAGGCCCGCAAGATGAACGGATCCTCGAACAGCCGAATATAATTGTCCCATCCAATGAAGGTTTTGGCGCCTATCCCGTCCCAATCCAAGAAGGAATAATAGATGGAGAGGGCATTCGGATAGAGCGTGAATAACACATAGGCTGCAAACGCCGGGGCCACGACAATGAAGAGAAATATCGCTTTTTGAAACCGTGCGCTTTTCAAGAGATACATAGTGGTCTTCTCTCCCCGTATATCACGGTCGAAAGGCAGTCCGAATGACTGCCTTTCGACCGCTTCGTAATCCGTCTACTCTTTGTTTTGAGCTTTCTTGTCGCTTGAAATGGCGTTCTGCAGCAGCTTCTCCGCTTGTTGCAAGATCGGCTCAGGTTCTTCCTGTCCCGTCAGCACGAGAGCCATGTTGTCTACAATGACCTTGAGCGACGCCGCGTAATCGGCATGCGTGAGCTCGAGCTTGCGATTCTTCAGCTCCAGCACGACTTGATTCTCCTTCAGATACGTAGCGATCGATTTCTGCAGCGGCTTCATATTGTCCGCCCGCGTCGGAACATCCAAGTAATCCTTGCGGAGCGGAAGCGCTCCGCCCTTCTCAACCAGCTCCTGCTGGACTTCGTTCGACATAAGCGAGAGGAGGAACTGTTTTGCCCATTTCTTGTTCAATTCCGGCTTGGCCGCCCAAATCTCGAAGGAATAGCTCAATCCGTTGGTCATATAGATCGGACCGTTCGGATTATTCGTGAACGGAACCGCCATATAGCCCCATTGGAAGTCGTCCGGTGCGGATTCCTTCATCTCGTTCTCGATCCAGTCGCCCGACGGCACCATCGCCGCTTTATGCTGAAGGACGAGCATTTGCGATTGCGTATGATTCATGCCTACGCTTTTCTTGCTGATATACCCCTCCTTGCCCATGTCGTACAGTCGTTTGTACACCTCGATGTTTTCCGGAGACGTATTTTGCGGACCGTTGAAATACTCGAAATCGTTGCGGAATTGCTTGTTTCCGTTCTCATCGGCTATTTCGAATATTTTCGTATCGAAAGCGAACTGCGCATAATTGTACAAGCCTGCATACACGATCGGGTCAATGCCTTTGCTCATAATCGCTTCGCAAAGTTGAATAAATTCGTCGTAAGTTTTGGGGTTTTTGTTCCAGCCGTTCTCGTCGAACAGCTTCTGATCGAAGAACATGCCGCCGACGTAGTTCGCGATCGGGAACACCCAGGCATTGTCTTTATAATATTTCTCGGGATCGTTGAAGCCCGGAACGATCAGATCGTTCAGCTTCTGACCCGGCGCGTCGTCCGGCGACATCTCGAAAATATCGGTTACCGGCTCCAGCTTGTTGGCATTTACGTATTCCGTCCAGGTGGCGCCGTAGAACAAATCGAACATATCGTCGTCGTTGCCGGCCGATGCCTTGGTCGAGATGAGATCGCCGATCTTCGGAGAAGCCGTAATATCGAATTTTACGTTCGGATATTTATCCGTGAAGAGCTTGACGGCATAATCGAACCATTCTCTCCCATAGCCGGATTCAAGCAACCCGACCTTTAACGTCACTTCTTCGTTTTTAGGCAGTCCGTTCTCGTAGTTCGCCGCTTCCCCGGACGACTGTTCGCTCGCCGCGGGCGTCGTAGACCCGGAAGCTGCATTACTGGGGCTCTGCGTTTCCTTCGTATCGGCGGCCTTCGAGCATCCGGTAGCAAACAGGGCTATGCAGAGGATGAGCGCCAGGGAAATCCATGTCATTCTTTTGTACATCGTTTAGACCCTCCCGTGTTTCTAAGTTTATTTTTAATAAGGGGCTGCCGTAAGCGTCCCGCTATTATCCACCGTGATCTTATAGCGCGAACCGTTCGGCGCCTTCAGAATAAAGCCCTCGCCGGCCACGTCCAGCGATCGGTTCAACTCGTTAATAAAGGAGTTATGATAGTTGTCGTCAACAACCGTGCTGAACTCCATGCCGGTGGCGAAGAGAGAACCCACCTCCGCGGTCAGCTTGATTCTGGCGTAAGCGGCATCGCCTGGAATGGCGGCCGTCACCATTAAATCCGACCAGCCGGTGCCGATGTCCACAGTACCGAATAAGTAGGTTTCCGCCGTTGCGGACGCCGTGCCGTCGGCTTTAAACCAGAGCAGCTTAGTCCCGGCATGACCTCCGCCGCCGATCCTTTTGGCCTTCATTCGGAAAACCGCCAACGCATTCGGGGTTACCGCGAACGGCTGTGAGGTAATAAACGACTCGCCTGTCGCGACGACCTCGATCGCGCTTGCGTAGCCCGCTGGAATATCCGTGCTCGTTTTACGGAAATAGACGGTTCCCGAACCGTACAAATTGGTCCATACCCAGCCGGACTTATCCGCCGTATTCGCGGTTGTCGCCATATTCTCGCCGGTCGTGTCGACCGAAGCGATCAGATTGACGTAATCCTTCTTGTCGTGAATCGTATGACGCTGCGAGGCGCCTCCTGCCGTATAGGTAAAGTGGGTATCCTGAACGAATACGCGGCTTCTTTCCCTAGACAAAGCAATGTAGTAAGGCGCCCACTCTCCCAGATCGCATCGGGCTATGCTCACGTTGTAGTTTGGAGAGCTTTCCAGCCCGGCTACGATATAATTATCCAAGTAGCCTCCTACGCCGGCGCTTCGCGACATCCGAACATTCTGAATTCTTAGGGAGCCTGTTGAGCCCGGAGCGATCTGGAACATCGGCAATCCGGAATTTCCGCCCATAAATCCCCCGTGAACGACGTCAATCGTCACGTCTCCCTCGGCCTTCACCCATGTACAGGGCATTTCGATGACGCAGTTCGAAACAACGAGGTTACGGCCCTCAAGCCCGCATCCCTCCAAATATTCCACTTTCAACAGTTCGCTGTCTTCGACCGAGATCTGGCCGATCTTGCACGTAATGACGGTCGAAGCCGGAATGCTGAACGGGTTGCCCGCTTGAAAAACCCATTCCCTCTGATGGCAATCGATCGTGCTTCCGGATATCTTGAGGAAGCCGTTCGGCTGATTGCTGACGATGCAATTCTGCAAGCTTCGGCAGCGAAAACCGTACAAATAATTCTCGCTCTGAGGCGCGTCGTGGGGGCTCGGATCATCCAGCCAAGCGCCGTACTGAATGCCTACGAGAATATCCCGGATATACATGCCGTACACGTTAATAAAGCCGGCCTGGGGATAACCCGGACGCGAATACCAATGAATCGCTGCGCGATAATTCAGGTTGAATTGACCGTTGATTTTGATATCGTAGAGCTCCAGGTAGATGCCCGTAATTTTGAGTATCGCGTCCTTATCGGAGACGGAATCCCCGCTTCCCGTAATTCCAATCAGCCAATACCCGTTGAAGTTGATAGTTTGCGTGTCGCCCTTCATCTCTACCGATCTGACATAATAGTTTCGCGTAAAGACGACCGTGCGGCCTGAGTCGAATGCCGCTTGAACGGCCTCCGTGTCGTCCGGGCCCGTACCGACCTTGTAGAAATCCGGCGTAACGGCGCGACCGCCGAGCTCCTGATCGATCTGGTCGAAGTTGGCATTGACGTCGGCAGCGTCTAGCGGATCCGTTAATTTGAGCTTCATGTTCTCGGTCAGGGTAGCGGATCGGGCGTAGGAGATTTTGCCGCCTGCCATTAACGAGAGTCCGGTCAGCCCTAGCGCCGTCATCATCTTCCTTCGGCTGATCGGCTTTGCGAGCGCTTGGTCCAACTTACTGCTCAGCTCAGAGGAGCTGTTCCCTTCAGGGATGGAAAACCCATCATGATTCGACATTCCTTCATTCCTCCTCGGAAGTATAAAATATCGCCGATTCATCCATCTTGCCGTAAAGCGGTAGTCCCGTTAAATTCTCGACTTTCACCTTGTAGCCCGGAGGAGCGTCGAACCGGTATTCCACTCGTCCGTTCGCCTTGGTCCACTCTAAGCGAACCGCACCGTCCCCTAGAGGCAGCACCCCCTTGCAGAAGGAAATTTCCAGATCGCAGAACCTCAGCGTAAGAGTTTGCGCGATCGGGTCGATTTGGTAGATGCCTAACACGTCGCGAATCAAGCTGTGTACGACATGGGAAGCGAATCCGTGATTGCAGCTGGCGTAATCCCCGTCGTTCTCCCAGAGCGTCCCGGTTCGTTCAGCCATGTACAGCAGGTAATCCGCCGACTCGTCCACCGCCTGCCGTGCATAGCCGTACCTTGCCAGCAATTCGAGGCGCAAATAATTCCCGATGAAAGCATTCGCTTCATGAACGTCCGGATAATCATTTATTCGTCTTCTGGACGGCCCGAACCGAGTTAACAGCGTATTCCACAGCTCGGGATGGCTGCCGGGATTGGCCGTTCCGAAGTAGAAGGCATAATACTGACAAATCTCGCTCCTGTTCCTCGTAAGGACGAGTTGATCGTCCTGCCTCACTGCATTGTCTATAAAAAAGCTTCCATCGTAGGACTGTCCCCGGATCGTCTCATGCACCGTCTCGGCCTCTTGCAACAGGCGGGGAAGCCGGTATAATCGACCCGCGGCGGCTAGCGCGGCTGCATAAAGCATATTGCTTGGATAGTTGACGTCCTGCACGAATTCGTTCGCTTTGGACCACTCCAGGAATACCCAGCTTTCAAGACTCTCCAGCAGGCCGTCCTCGTTCTTGAAACGTTCGAAGTAGTCGAACAATTTCATGATTCTCGGCTGCATCGCCTCGATCAATTGCCGGTCTCCGCTCCGTTCCAGATACTCCTCCAGTTCGATAACGAACCAGAGCGACCAATTTGGAATAAAAACGCCGTCGTTATGGTCCGCCGGATAACACATCGGAAGCATGCCGTCGGGCAAATGCGGGAAGCTGTCGGGCAACAGGTAGTTCTCGAAGAAGGCTCTCTCCACCTTCGTCTGCCCCGTCAAGCTGAACGCCGCCCGTCCCATGAAGAAGCTGTCGCAAAGCCACCCGGCGCGTTCCCTTGAGGGACAGTCCATGAATAGATCGACTGCGTTCTGTCGGAAAGTTTCCCTTCCCGCTTCGAAAATCGCATTGAGCCGTTCGTCGCCGGATTGAAATCGCGCTTTGCCGGCTTCGGCGTTCGCATACTCCCTCACGTATATCCCCGACAAATCGCATTCCCCTTCGGCTGCGATCCACTTCATATAGCGCAGCGTATACGGCTCGAACGATTCCAGCCTGTAGGTTCCGGGTTCAAGCTCATACCGCAGGGCATTGACGCAACCGAACCGCAAATGATCCACGTCGTCTTCTCGCAGAACCTCGTCGAACGTCACATACAGCAAGGTCCGACGATGGCAACGAACGGTACCGCCAATGAACCCGGTCCGATTGATTCCCATGTCCAAAATTCCGAACTCGCGGGTAGCGAGCAACAAAGAATCTTCTTGCGTATGCGGTTGCTGAACGACACGTTGGCTCCTTATCTGCAGATCGGCCAATTCATCCGACAAAATGAAGGCCAGATCGTTCATTTCGTAGCCTCCATATTGAGGGCCTACGCCTGTCAAGGAACGATCGCGCCAATAAGCTCCTTGCGATTTTCGGCGAATCACTTCTCCCTTCGCGTACACCGCAAGTGGATAACGCTCGGTAAACTCAGCTAGGGGGACGCCCCTGGGAATCAATGTCTTCGCGGCCGTATCCACACAAGCAATTCGGTTAAAGGGAGCGCTTTCATCAGATCGCCAGCGGTCATAGCCCGATTGAAGCGAATACGCTTCGACGAACGTTCTCTGGAAGCTGAATCGCTGCACCTTCTGTACGCGCTCCTTCAAGAGAATCGCCTCGAATCCGTCTTCGGCTCCCGTCGCCAGAAGAGTCTCCTCGCCCGCCCGGACCTCCGCCTGTAGGAAGGATGGCTGATCGAGTACGTAATAGCTGTTGATATTATAGCCCGCCACCTCAATGGCTACGAGGTTATCGCCCTCGTTCGCGTATTCGATCAGCTCCCATACATCGACTCGATAATGCCCATGGGGGCCGCGGGCAGGTCCGTGACCGATGAACTTGCCGTTCATATAGCATCGATAGAGGGTCGATGCGGCAATATGCAACGTTAAACCCGCATCCCTATGCGTTGTTACTAAACCCCTGAACCCGGCGGTGATATTTTTGTCCCTCTCTCGGTCTTTCGGCCATATAGGTCTTGCCGATCTAAAATGCTCGCGATTCGCCGTTCTAGTCAACTTACGCCACCTCCTCTCACTCGGATGTGTTCGACTCCGCGGCGGATTGTCCTAGATGATCGCCAAGCGATTGAAAGTCGGCCTGCGGAAAGAAGAACGCTTTAATCGCTTCCTGCCGGTTCAACAGCTCTATGGCTTGGCCATAATCCGCGAATGACGCATGATGCGTCTGGAGGCATTCGGTGTTTAGTCCCTTGTTCACGACAAGATCGATTAACAGCTGATGATCCCGCGGACCTACGGGCCTGTATTTGTACGATTCCAATTTCGTCCCTCGAGCCCACAAGGCTTCGGGATAGGTAATGTCTCCATGCAGCACTCCGAAGATGACGACATGCTCGTTCACATGAGCAAGTACATTCTGAACCGAAGAGGCCGCGCCCACGCAGTCGTATCCAAGCTCGAATCGCAGATCCTGCAATTCGTTCGCATGCATGACCGTACCAAGGCCTAGATTCCGAACGTATTGAATCCTGCTCTCGCTGACGTCGATACCGACGACATGAGAAGCCCCCCACAAGCGGGCCACCTGAACGGCCAGGATACCGGCAGGTCCGAGTCCCGATATCAGAACGGACTTTCCTTTGAGATCGCCGAGCTGCATGATCCCGATGGCCACGCATTTCAACAGCTCGAACGAAACCGCCTGCTTAAACGTAATGCTGTCCGGAAGCTTAATCAGCTCCTCCTCCCGGTAAGCGGCGTACTCCGCGTAAGCCCCCTTGGGGACGATATGCTCAAGGGCCGCGACGCGATCTCCAACGGCAAAGCGATAAACGCCTGGTCCAACTGCTTTAACGACGCCCGCCATCTCATGCCCCGGGAAGCCGATCGGCAGGGGATATTCCGGAGCTTTGGCATAATTGAACATATCTCGGCCGGCCATCATGTTGATATCCCAGCGCGGACAAGTCGACACCATCTGGATTTCCACCAGTACCTGATTATCCTGAAGATCGGGCATATCGGCGTCCACGATGCGAAATTGTCCGGCGCCGATAATTTGTAGCGCTTTCATTGTTGCTATTCCTCCTTGCATCCACTTGACGGTTGGCCTTGCGTTTAGTCTTATCCTACTGTGAAAACAAGGTGGCGTCTTTGCAGAGTTTATTGTTTATGCCGCGTATCGAGCGATCTTTCTTCGGGCATCCGGACGGCGTTTTCGACACGCCGTTTGCACAAAACTGACTTTCGCTTCGGCTACCTTCGACTGAACGGCTAATTGTCCAACATAAAAGACCGTCAGAGACAAGTTCGCTCGCTGACGGTCTTCTATATTAAGCGGATTACGCTTCATCCATCGCCGCCATTTCACGCTCCAACATACGTTGTCTTCTTCCAAAGGCAAGCTTGGATAACAATACGCTGATTTCGTATAATAGCACGAGCGGTACGGCCACAAGTAAATCCGATACTACGTCCGGCGGAGTAACCGTCACGCCGATGGCGATCAGAATAAACCAGGCAACTTTCCTCATTCTTACAAGCAGTGCCGGGCTCAAAATACCGATGCGGCTCAGGAACAAAATCACGAGCGGAAGCTCGAACAGAAGAGAGATCGGCAGCAGTATGTTGAACAAGAACGAAAAATATTGCGATACGCCGTACGTCTGCTCAAGCCCCAAATTAAACGTGACCTTCTCCGTGAACAGGAATGCCATCGGAAAGACGATAAAATAAGAGAAAGCCAAGCCGACGAGGCACATAACAAGCGCCCAAGGAACGAATACGAGCGTCGCCCTCTGCTCTTTTTCCCCCAACGCCGGTTTCACGAATAACCACAACTGAAACATCGCAAATGGAATCGCGACGACGAACGAGATCAGAAAAGCAAATTTCATATAAAGCCCGATGGCATCCCATGGCGAGAATGCGTGCAGATCCAAGTTTTTCTCAGGCGCCGCGTCCACCAAATAATCGAATACAGGCTGGGAACCAAACAAGCCCCCGACAAGGCCGATTGCGAATACGATCAAACAATAAATAATCCGTTTGCGCAACTCGCCGAGATGCTCTGTGAGTGGCATCCATTCGTCACTGCGCTGCGCGCTTTGGTTTTCGGCCATATCTCATCTCTCGTCCCCTCGCGACAATGGGGCCGCCCCTAGCGCGAAGAATTGTTTCGCATCGAGAGGCCGGCCCCATGATATGTGTTCGTAGCAGATTCGCTTATTCCGGCAATCGCCGTTCCGCTTTCTGCAGCTCCGGTTGTTCCGGGGAAACGTCGACACGGCTTGCCGGCTTCGTATCGTCCAACAAATCGTTAGCGCCTTTCTTGAATTCGCGCAATGTGCGACCGAACGCTTTGCCAAGTTCGGGAAGCTTGTTCGGCCCGAACAACAGCAACGCGATCAACACGAGCAATATAATACCGGATGCACCAATACCGCCCATCGTATGACCTCCGTTCTCGTTTAATTTAAACGCTTACAATTTTGCTTAGTTGTATCGTACTGCATAAACGAATGGGCGTCTTTGCACGTCTTTGTCTTTAATCGTCTTTTTCGGACCCTTCTTTTGCTTACCATGCCGTCGATTTGTCTTGTTCATTTGCACGATTTTGACAATATTCCGAGTAAATGCAGCATAGAAGCTCTTACTTGTCTCGATAAAAAAAGGCTTGATCGTATCCATCGACTGAATATCAGGGGTCACTCTTTTTTACGAATTTTCCTGAAATTGCGGATCGTGGTGAGAGAGTAACGAAGGAACAACCGGGGAAAGCATCTGTACAAGAAGGTCAACACACCTACATACGACGGGAAAGTAATGATCGCGCGATTTTTTTCGACTCCCCGCAGTACGAGACGGGCTGCTTGCTGCGGGTCAATCATTTTGGCAGGGATTTGCGAAATGACATCCGCGGAGTCGGCGTTGAAAGTGCGCATATTGTCGATCATGGATGTGCGAATGTAGCCGGGGCAGATAACGCTTACTTTAATACCCAAATCCAGGCCTTCGCAGCGCATCGTCTCCGACAACCCGACAACACCGAATTTCGCCATCGTATACGGCAGATTGGTCGGACCTGGCACAAGGCCAAAGCCGGAAGCGGTGTTCACAATATGCCCATATCCTTGTTTTGCCATGACTTGATAGGCATAGTGGGACCCGTGAAGAATACCGGTCAAATTGACTTCCAATACCTTCTTCAATTCATCAAGCGGCAGGTCCCGAAACTCGCCAACTACCGTTATGCCGGCATTGTTGAACATATAATCCAATCTTCCGTATTGCGCCAATGACGCATCAATAAGTGCTTCTATCGATTTGGGGTCTGTCACATCCACATAGGAAGCGATTGCCGTACCGCCATGAATCGAAATCTTCTGTGCGATATCGCGTGCGGCTTCTTCATTCAGGTCGGCAACGATCACGCAAGCTCCACGATCCGCCAATTGGCTGCATACTTCCCGGCCAAGCCCAGATCCGCCGCCTGTAACCAAACAAACCTTCTCGCTAAAAATACTCATTTTGCATTCATCTCTCCTAACGATTTTGTTTCATTCGTTCGAGACATTCTCCCATTATTATACATGAAACACGAGTAAGGAACGCTCGAAAAATAATAGGCCTATTCGATTGGGTATAGGCGGTTGCCCTGATTACCAGATAAAAATAAAGACTGCCGAGACTTTCTCGGCAGTCTGCCCGAGGACTAATCCTCGGGCTTGTTTTTGTTCTCTGTCATGAAGATCGAGCGTTGCCGCGGACGAATCACGGCCCGCAGCCGGTGAGGATCAACGTATGACAAGTACTCCGTGAATATCCAACGAAGGCAACGTGACCTGAAGCTCCCCGTCGTTCCAGGCATGGGACGGACAGGATCCTTCAGGCTCCCAGACGACGGACTTCGGAGGGAGGTCCAGCGCCACCGACAGCCGGATCGGACCTACGGAAGGCACGATGTCGGGAAATGCGCGACGATTCGTTACCGGCATGTTGGCCAGATTGAGCAAATGGACGCACAGGGCGCCGTCCGCCGCTTTGCGCAGCGCGAGGTCGACGCAGGAAGGCGCATTCGTCGTAACCGCGGGCTTAGGAAACAGCCGATGCGCGAGATCGGCGATAAAACGGCGCATAAACGGATGATGGCTGTGAAAATAACGGCTGGCGATCGGGCCGTATACTGCGGCGATTTGCCCGGCGCCGTAACGGTTCAGCGTGGCGGCAACGCCTTCGCCGCGCAGCTTCAGATGCCGTTCGGATACCCCTTCCGACCGAACGTCCAAGTAAGCGCTGCGAGCCTGAACGCCTTCGCCGTCATAGCGCATCGCCAACACTTCCGCGTCGACCGGTTCCACCGGCTGCCAGTTGCCGGGGCAGCCGATTTTACCGTCGGCGGATACGAGCTGGGCTCGCAACTGCCTCGGCGTTCCGGCCAGCTTTACCCCGAGCTCGCCTTCGAACAGCCTGGCGCAGCGTTCTCCGAGGAGCAGCAGATTGCCGCCTCCGGCTACATATTGCAGCACTCGCTCGCGGAAAGCATCCTCCAGCACGGGCGAATCGGGGATGACGAGCAGCGGAAACTGCTCCATCCGCTCCATCAACATGTATTCCGTCAGCACATCGACGGAGTAATGGGATTCCAGCAAAGCGTGCAGCGCGCCC